>ENA-OVFS01000153-OVFS01000153.1-human-gut-metagenome-genome-assembly--contig:-NODE-153-length-90004-cov-15.601797_pt1 | contig 90004 bp, 69 predicted proteins | sample MGYA00237763_ERZ505405 | MGnify/ENA primary metagenome ERZ505405 (study PRJEB26158, sample SAMN06016401) | human gut metagenome | biome: human gut; feature: ankylosing spondylitis patient; material... | reverse complement strand
GGCTTCTTCGAAGCCTGATCTGCCGAGTCACGTCTGACTGCTGAATGATGGGCCCGCACGTTTCCGCGTGTGGGCCCATTTTGCGTTCGTAAGTGCGCGCCGAAACGACGTGTCCGCGCACATAGCGACGCAAACCAGCCCATTTGCGTCCTTAAGTGCGCACACTTGTCGTTTCGGCGCGCACTTAAGGACGCAAAGCGGCCCGGACCCGTCATACACTGGAACAGGTCTCTCGGAAAGGTGGCGCGGTATGTCGGTTCTCGGTCTCGGGCACGATGTCGTCGATGTCTCGGCGTTCGCCGAACAGCTTGCGGAACCGGGTTCGCGCATGCGAGGGCTGTTCTCTGTGCGCGAGGTGAGGCAGGCCGGCGAGCGGGCCAGACGCAAGAACGATGACGAGTCCACCCACTTGGCGGCGAAGTGGGCCGGCAAGGAAGCGGTGCTGAAAGCCTGGTGCGACGCGCTCGGCGACATGCCGAACCCGTATACCATCGAGAATTTCCCGTGGAACGGCATTGAAATCGTGGATGATTCGCGCGGCCGACCGTGCGTTGCGTTGCGGCCGGACGTCGAGCGGAAGCTGCGTGCGTCGCTGCCCCCCGCAGCCTCCAGAAACTCCGATGAAATGTCGGGCGCGCCCGGGTTGGTCAGGATGGGGCCTGCGGTCATGCGGGTGCCGATCGTGACTCCGGTGAGCACGGGTTCCGAGCCGGCTGCGGCGTCGAGCGCATCGGTTTCCTTGGTTTTTCGGTGGCATGTCTCGCTGAGCCATGATGGCGGTATCGCCTCGGCCGTCGCCATGTTGACCGTGTGACGGCGGTTTTCGGCAGTCATGACGCCGCTATACGGACAGTTCTCAGACTCTTTGAAGACGACGCTCGAAATAAGCGTGCGTCATAGGTATGTATGCAGGCGGATATTCGTTGGGGCGTCCGCAGGCATCGGCTGGCGAGTGTACGCCATCCATGTCGGGGCAGAATCCGACATCGGGCTCGTCGGCTGTTTACGGCCCGCTGGTGCGAGGCTCGGGCAAGACTCCCGGGAGACGCACCAGCGGGTCGTATCGTATGCGGCCGACGCTTGTGTGACGATACATCCGTTTTGACGCTGCCATATCTTCCGGCGTACAGTATCATCATGATTGCCTTACACAAAGTCGCAGCGCCGCGACTTGACCGGACTGCGAAAGCGGCGGACGAGGTGGCCGCCTATGAACGCATCGATTCCACCCATGCGAAGGCACGCCGACTCATCGAGCGGGGGAGGTTCGCGCGCAACGATGACGGCGGCATCGCCATCACCGTGGTCGCCGCCGGTGCCATGGACGACGCCCGAGGACGGCTCGGCCGGCCGTGGGCATGCGTTCCCGGGCACTCGTTCGCCATATCGTTCATCGTGACCATCCCCGAATCGGTGGCGACCGATGACGCGGTCAACGGCTGGATGTCGATGATTGCCGGCCTGGCCACTCTGGACGCCATCGAAGGAACCCTGGACGAGTGCGGCGCGGTCCCGTTCGACCCCGAATGCGGGTTCCATCTCAAATGGCCGAACGACATTTACTGCCATGGACTCAAGCTTGGCAGCACGTTCACCCAGGTCGCCTCGCCGCCCGACCGGCACGGTGACGTCGCCGTGATCTTCAGCGTAGGCGTCAACCTGTCGGTGCCCGCGGATCGTTTGCCGACGCCGGAATCCACGTCGCTGCGGATGCACGTCGCACCGCTGCCGCCGACCGCGGAACTGATTGACATGATCGCGGCGCGCCTGGTCGCTTCACTGCGCACCCGTCTGGAGGCGTTCGTGCAGATGCCGCTCATCCAGAGTTCCCGGTTGCGCTCCGAGATGCACCACGTCTGCTGGATGATGGGGCGGCAGATCGACGCGCAGCTCATCGACGGCCGGACGATCGCCGGCAAGGTGGTATCGCTCAACGATGACGCTTCGATCAGCGTGCGCACGGCATCAGGGGAGACGGAGAGGCTGAGCACCGGCGATATCGGTCTCATGGTGTGACGCCTGTTCCGACGGTCCTGTTTTGACGGTCCCGTTCCGCATGGACACGGGAGTTGCCAAAGTGTCGGCGATGTGTATAATAGCTCAAGTCGCCAAAAGCGACATTTTCGCGGATGTAGCTCAATGGTAGAGCCTCAGTCTTCCAAACTGATTACGCGGGTTCGATTCCCGTCATCCGCTCCACTGCCACTTCACCGGCAAATCCGGCCGTCCAATCGCGTTTGACGTGATTCGATAGTAAAACTAGCATGACTAATCGGAACGGTTGAGAGAACGCGTCGTCGATGACGACTGCCACGAGAAGCTGAAATATGGATCGCGGCATCTGGCGAAAACCCGCGGGAACGCAATCGTTTCGCCGCACGCCAGATATACCGCAGCGACGAGGACAGGCCCACCGGGATGTGGGCTTGGTCATGTGATGAGGCATATGCGCGGGCGGTGCACAGTATCACAAGAACAGATAAGGAAACAAATGCGAGCGAATGGTAATTCCACGCATGAGATTCTAGGCAAAATCGTGACGGCCATCGCGTCGATCGCCATGACCGCGGCGTTCGCGGTTCCGGCCATGGCGGCCAGCGACAGCGGCACGGCGGCCGATTCCGGCACGACCCAACAGTCGGGCCAGTACAAGATCTACCCCCAGCCGCAGAACACCGAGTATGGCGACGGCAGTCTGATTCTGCGCGACAAGGCGAACACCGTCGTGGAACCGGGAATCGATTCCGCCACCAAGGCCCGTCTGAACGAGGCCCTGAAGCTCAAGGGCATCGAGACCACCGCGGCCGACGCCGTGCCCGAAACCGCGTACCAGCTCAACGTGCTGGTCGGCATCAACGGATCCAACGGCGTGGTCGACAAGTACGCCAAGCAGCTGATCGCCGACGGCACCCTGAAGGTGGACGACAGCACGTTCTCCAAGAACGACTCCTATGTGCTTGCCGTCCGTCAGGGCAACGCGAAGACGCCCGACACGATCCTCGTGCTCGGCCGCGACACCGATTCCGCGTTCTACGGCCTGACTACCCTGTACCAGATCTTCCAGCAGCTGCCGGGCCGCGCCGTCAGCAACCTGACCTTCAGCGACTGGGCCGACGTCAAGTCCCGCGGCTTCATCGAGGGCTATTACGGCAGCCCGTGGAGCACCAAGGACCGCGTGAACCTGATGACCTGGGGCGGCTACTACAAGATGAACACCTACGTGTACGCCCCCAAGGACGATCCGCTGCACCGCAACAACTGGCGCGGCCTGTACACCGAAGACCAGATCGAGAACGAGATCAAGCCGCAGGCCGAGGCCGGCAACAAGTCGAAGGTGCGTTTCGTTTACGCGCTCGCGCCGTTCCATAACGACGGCGAGGCTAGGGGCAAGCACTTCCGCTTCGACACCGAGGAGCACTACCAGGAGGACCTCAAGGAACTCAAGGCCAAGTACATGCAGACCATTGACGCCGGCGTACGCCAGATCGCACTGCTCGCCGACGACTCCACCGACTGGGGTGCGCAGTACGGCAACGACAACACCTACGTGCGCGTGCTGAAGGACCTGACCGACTGGATCCACGAGCTGCAGCAGGAGAAGAACGACGACGGCACCGCGAAGTACGAGGGCCTCAAGGACACGATCCTCTACTGCCCGGCCCTGTACAGCTACACCGGAGCCGGTGACGCCTGGTACAAGGACATCCCATCCAACGTGCAGATCGTCATGACCGGCGGCCGCACCTTCGGCGTGGCCAGCAAGGACTTCGCCGACACGTTCACCAAGAACACCGGTCGCGCCCCGTTCATGTGGATCAACTGGCCGTGCTCCGACATGAACCGCAACACCGCCTACCAGTACCTGGTCATGGGAGGCCAGAACAACTTCCTCAAGCCCGGTGCCACATACGGCACCTACGACGGCATCATGCTCAACCCGATGCAGCAGTCCGAGCCGAGCAAGCAGGGCATCTTCATGGCCGCCGACTACAGCTGGAACCTGTGGCAGAGCGAAAAGGACGGACAACAGTCCTGGGAGGACTCCTTCAGCTACATCGACCACAACTCGCCGATCGCGTCCAAGGGCTCCCGTGGCCTGCGTGACCTCGCCATGAACATGCGCATCCTCAACGACGGCGGCATCGACGGCGCGCACAAGGATGCCGAGTATGACGCCGTTAACAAGTGGTGGATCAACAATGAGTCCGTCGACTACACCGGCAAGCTCGACGTCAAGGGCGTCCTGACCGAACTCAAGGGCAAGCTGGACGGCGGCACCGCCACCGCGGCCGACTTCAGCCAGGCGCTCACCGTCTACACCACGCTGCAGCGCGCCGCGAAGAACTACCGCGCGAACCCCGGCGACAAGAACATGTTTGACCAGATCGAACCGTGGATCAGCTACTGGGACGACCTGACCGCCTCCGCCATCGACTACATCACCGCCGCCAAGCAGGCGCTCGCGGGTGACACCGAGGCCGCGAAGGCGACCTACGCAACCGCGAAGGCCGCTTTCGCCAAGTCCGACACGCATACGATCGCCGATTACTACCAGCGCAACAAGCCCGCCCGTGGCGGCCTGGTCATCATGCGCCCGACCGTGCAGGCGCTCGATTCCTTCGTCAAGGCCAAGACCAGCGGCAGCGTCACCCCGATGCCCTCCGACGCCACGGTCAGCACGAACGGCGTGGGCGCCGCGGCATGGCATGAGAACGTCGATCCGAAGGCCGTCATCGACGGTGACGACAGCACGTTCTTCTGGATGCAGTCCGCCGGCTGCGACTGTGTCAAGGCCAACGCCGCCCTCACCGTCACCTACGCCGAGGCCCGCAAGGCCAAGGAGTTCCGCTTCATCCAGGCGGAAAAGGGCGGTGACACGATCGTCAACGGCAAGATCGAATACCAGGATGCAGATGGCAACTGGACCAAGATCGGCGACGTGAACGGCAACCAGAAGCAGATCTTCACGCTGGACTCCGCCGCGACCGTCAAGGCCGTGCGCATCACCAACTTGGCCCAGACCTCCAAGTGGTGGAAGGTGTACGACCTGTCCGCCACCAAGATCGACGAACCCGGTACGGTGACCAAGGACGCGCTGAACGCCAAGGTCGCCGAAGCCGAGAAGGTCGACTCCGCCGACTGGACCAAGTCGAGCCGCGAGGCTCTCGCCGGCGCGATTGCCGCCGCCAAGGCCGTCGCTGCCGACCAGGACGCCACGCAGGCCAAGGTCGACGCCGCCGTCGCCGCGCTCGAATCGGCGATGAAGGGTGTCGAACGGTACACGGCGAAGACCGCCGACCAGCTGAAGGCCGAGCACGTCTCCAACGACAATGCCACCTACACCGAGGCGAGCTACAACAAGTACCAGTCCGCGTACGACGACTTCGCCGCCGCGCTGGCCAACGCCGACGATCTGGCGAAGGCCGACGGCGAGGCGCTGGAAGCGGCCTACACCGCCGCGAAGTCCACGCTGCGCTACGACCAGTCCGCACGCGACTACGCGCAGCTCGCGCTGAACGACGCCGAGCCTTACGTGGGCAAGGCCTCCGAGTACACCAAGGACAGCTATGCCAAGTTCACCGTCGCGTATGAGGCCCTGAGCAAGCAGCTGAAGGCCGACCCGAACGGCGAGGGCGATCCCGCCACCTACACCGCGCTGCGCGCTGCACTCGACACGGCCATCAAGGGCCTGGTCAAGAGCGACGGCACCGAGCCGGAGCGGCCTGGCGAGAAGCCCGGCGAGAACAAGCCCGGCGAGAACAAGCCCGGTGAGAAGCCGGGTGTCAACAAGCCCGGCGCCGACGGCAAGCTGTCCAACACGGGCGCCGACGTCTTCGGTCTCATCGCCGCAATGACGATGTTGGCCGCGGCGGGCGTGACGATGGCCGGCCTGCGCAAGCGGATCGGCTGATTCGGCATGAGTCCGGGCGGTCGCCCTCGCTCGTGAGAGCCGGGGCATCGGCCCGGACGACGCTGGCAATTTCGGGCTGAAATGGCCGGAATCCAAGATTCCCCGTACGAAATGGTACGTTTCGCGGTGCCGAAACGGCGATATTGTACGGTGAATCCCGGATTCCGTCTATTTCAGCCCGTATTGTCGTGCATGGAAGTCAGTAAAGAACATATGGCGAGCGAGGCGAACATGGCGGACGAAACCAATAACAACGAGGCGACGGAACTGGTCGGTGACCACGTCGAAACCGTTGACGTTTCCAAGCATCCGGACCCATCCATCCCGGTGACCGACCTGTCTCTGGCCGATATCGAGCGGCGGCAGTCGCACCCGGTGCCATGGGCGGTGTTCATCGTGGCGGTGCTGGCCGCCATCATCGCGCCGTACTGGCTCGGACGCTCCCTGGCGGTCGGCCACACGCAATGGCTGATCACCCATCTGAACCTGTTCACCCCGCGCGGCGTGGCCTTCGTGTCGTGGACCGTGACGCTGACAACGTTCACCGGACTCGGTCTCGCCGTGGTGGAGTCGCGCAACTGGCTGTGGCGCATCGTGTTCGTGGTCGGGCTGGCCGCCGAACAGTTCATCGCCGGCCTGAGCCTGCTCAAACTGAATTTCTGGTACTCCACGTACGTGGTGTACGGCGACTCCGCGCGGCTGCCGAATGCGGCGAATCTGGGAATCATCGCGGCCGGGGTCGGCGTGGCGGTGTATGCGGTCGTGTGGGTCGGCCTGCTGATCCTCATCAAGAAGGACTCTCCGCTGAACGTGCTGACGCGCAGCTGGGCTTCGTTCATCCTGTTCTTCGCCATCGAGACCGCGGCGCTGCTCATTGTGCTGTTCGGCGGATTGCTGACGGCGGTGTGAGACCCTGCCGCGAAAGGCCGGAAGTAGTCCGACCCCTTGCCTATACTATCCCATTGGCGTGTTTCGCCCGCGGATAGAGAGCGCACCGGCATAAAGCCGGGTGCACCGCGCAGCAACTATAAGGAGGATGCCGTGGCACTTACGGCTGAAGAAAAGCAGGAAATCATCACCAAGTACGCGACGCACGAAGGCGACACGGGTTCCCCCGAGGTCCAGGTCGCGCTGCTGAGCAAGCGTATCGCCGACCTGACCGAGCACCTGAAGGAGCACAAGCACGATCACCACTCCCGTCGTGGTCTGCTGCTCATGGTCGGTGACCGTCGTCGTATGCTTGATTACCTCAAGCGCGTCGACATCAACCGTTACCGTTCCCTGATTGAGCGTCTCGGTCTCCGTCGATAAGAGAACTTTCGCCCGGGCATTCCTTGCTCGGGCGTTTTGCATATCGGCATGTGGATGAGGATGTTGCGAATTCGCGGATGACATACTGTGGCCCGGCGGTTGAGGGCCGATGATGAAGAAGAATCTGGAATGAACGGGTGCGGTCCGGGACGGGCCGCGTCAATGAGAAAAGCCGACAAGCTTGAACAAATCGGGATTTCGGCGTCTCGATGTGGATTACAGATATCAGCAGACAATAGAACAAAAAAAAGGAGGAACCCTATGGAGGGTCCCGAAATCAAGGCCGTGGAGGCCGTTATTGACAATGGTTCGTTCGGAAAACGAACCCTGCGCTTCGAGACGGGTCGTCTCGCACAGCAGGCGGATGGCGCGGTGGCAGCCTATCTTGACGATGATTCGATGATTCTGTCCACCACCACCGCCGGTTCCAGCCCGAAGGAGAACTACGACTTCTTCCCGCTGACCGTCGACGTGGAGGAGAAGATGTACGCCGCGGGCAAGATCCCGGGCTCGTTCTTCCGCCGTGAAGGCCGCCCGAGCTCCGAGGCGATCCTGGCGTGCCGTATCATCGACCGTCCGCTGCGCCCGCTGTTCCCGCACACGCTGCGCAACGAAGTGCAGGTCGTGGAGACCGTGCTGTCCATCGATCCCGACGACGCCTACGACGTCATCGCCCTGAACGCGGCCTCCGCTTCGACGATGATCTCCGGCCTGCCGTTCGAAGGCCCGGTCTCCGGCGTGCGTCTGGCGCTGATCGACGGCCAGTGGGTCGCCTTCCCGCGCTGGAGCGAGCGTGAGCGCGCCGTGTTCGAGATCGTGGTCGCCGGCCGTGTCATCGAGAACGGTGATGTCGCCATCGCCATGATCGAAGCCGGTGCCGGCAAGAACGCCTGGCACCTCATCTACGACGAGGGCCAGATCAAGCCGGACGAGGAAGTCGTCGCGCAGGGTCTCGAAGCCGCCAAGCCGTTCATCAAGGTGATCTGTGAAGCCCAGAACGAGCTCAAGGAGAAGGCAGCCAAGGAGACCAAGGACTTCCAGCTGTTCCCCGAGTACACCGACGAGCTGTACGCCCGCATCGACGAGATCGCCCACGAGGACCTCAACGAGGCACTGTCCATCGCGGAGAAGCTGCCGCGCCAGGACCGCATCCACGAGATCAAGGAGCACGTGCGTGAGGTGCTCGCGAACGAGTTCACCGACATGGACGATGCCGAGAAGGAGAAGGAACTCGGCAACGCGTTCAAGGAGCTGCAGCGCCAGATCGTGCGCCGCCGCATCCTCACCGAGGACTACCGCATCGACGGCCGTGGCCTGCGCGACATCCGCACCCTGTCCGCCGAGGTGGACATCGTGCCGCGCGTGCACGGCTCCGCCCTGTTCCAGCGCGGCGAGACCCAGATCCTGGGCGTCACCACGCTGAACATGCTCAAGATGGAGCAGCAGATCGACGCGCTTTCCGGCCCGCAGTCCAAGCGCTACATGCACAACTACGAGATGCCGCCGTACTCCACCGGTGAGACCGGCCGCGTCGGCTCCCCGAAGCGCCGCGAGATCGGCCACGGTGCCCTCGCCGAGAAGGCCATCGTGCCGGTGCTGCCAAGCCGCGAGGAGTTCCCGTACGCCATCCGTCAGGTCTCCGAGGCCATCGGTTCCAACGGTTCCACCTCGATGGGCTCCGTGTGCGCCTCCACGCTGTCGCTGCTCGCCGCCGGCGTGCCGCTGAAGGCCCCGGTCGCGGGTATCGCGATGGGTCTGGTCTCCGGTGACGTCGATGGCCAGCACGTCTTCAAGACGCTCACCGACATCCTGGGCGCCGAGGACGCGTTCGGCGACATGGACTTCAAGGTCGCCGGCACCTCCGAGTTCATCACCGCCCTGCAGCTCGACACCAAGCTTGACGGCATTCCGGCCGATATCCTGGCTGGTGCCCTGCAGCAGGCTCACGAGGCCCGCACCACGATCCTCGACCTCATCAACGAGTGCATCGACGGCCCGGCCGAGATGAGCGAGTACGCCCCGCGCATCATCACCACCACCGTTCCGGTCGACAAGATCGGCGAGATTATCGGGCCGAAGGGCAAGATGATCAACCAGATCCAGGAGGACACCGGCGCCGAGATCGCCATCGAGGATGACGGTACCGTGTTCATCTCCTCCGAAGGCGGCGAAGCGGCCGAGAAGGCCAAGGCCATCATCGACCAGATCGCCAACCCGCACGTGCCGGAAGCCGGCGAGACCTACAACGGCAAGGTCGTCAAGACCACGTCGTTCGGCGCGTTCGTCAACCTCACCCCGGGCACCGACGGCCTGCTGCACATCTCGCAGATCCGCAACCTCGCCAACGGCGAGCGCATCGACGCCGTCGAGGATGTGCTCAAGGAAGGCGACACCGTCGAGGTCGTCGTGCAGGGCGTGGATGACCGCGGCAAGATCTCGCTCGCCATCCCCGGTTTTGAGGACCAGGAGAACAACGCCGGCCGTGGTCGTCGTGACGACCGTGGCGACCGTGGTGACCGCCGCGGAGGCCCGCGTCGCCGTTCCGACCGCGATGACCGCCGTGACGACCGCGACTACGACGACCGTCCGCGTCGCTCCTCCCGCCGTGACGACCGCGATGACGATTTCGACGATCGCCCGCGCCGTCGTCGTTCCGACCGCGACTACGACGACCGTGACGACCGCGGCTATGACCGCGATGACCGTCCGCGTCGCCGTTCCGACCGTGACGACCGCGATTACGATCGCGACGACCGCCGTGGCGGCCGTTCCGATGATCGCCGTGGTGGCCGTCGTGGCGGTTACGATCGCAACCCGCGTTACGCGACCGACGAGAACTACGACGAGTACCGCGCCGACCGCGTGGAGCGCTCCGAGCGTCCGCGCCGCCGCGTGCGTCGCGACTTCGATCCGTTCGAGAACTGATCTCTTGCGGCATGGCCGCTCGCACTAACGGCTCGACGTCCGAGAGCCGGCGTCCTCTGAGCCAACGCGGGTAGCCTGCGCCTCACTTACGGGGAGCCCCATCACGGGGCTCCCTTTTTTGTGTTTTCTGTGCCGCGCGCCCATCCTGCACGTCAAATTACGGGTTGAAATTGTCGTTATTCGCAATTCCCCGTGTCAAATCGCCGCTTTCGGGCCCTAAAACGGCGATTTCGCACGGGGAATCACAGATATCGACAATTTCAACCCGTAATTTGGGGATGATCCGGCCTGGCGGGGCATTCGCCACGGTAGGTGAGGCGGCACCGTTTCCGGATGTGGCCTGCGGCAAAGGCCGCATGCCCCTTGTGCGGCCTCAGCCCGCGAATCCGAGAATCGTGGTCTCGCGGCGGGTGAATCTCGGCGGCGTGCGTTCTACGCCGGGCTCGAATTCCTTGCCTTCGATCTGCTCGATGGCGGCTTCGACCGCCCTCGCCGATCAGTCCGATGTCCTTGCCTGGGGCGACGCCGGTGAGCAGCATCATCTGCTCTATCCACGCAAGCGTCCGCGGCGAGCGGGTGTAAATGCATACGCCGTTGCCCTTCCACTCCGGGAACTTCCCTGTCAGCGGCTCGAACGATTGCCAGCGCGTGTCCTTTGCCTCGAACCGCTCCAGCTGTATCCCATGCCGTTCGGCGCATATGACGCTCTCCCGGTCGAAGATGTTGATGAACGGAAACTCGGGGTCGCCGTACGGCACGATGGGCAGGCCGAGTTTCATTGCGGATTTCAGACGCCCGTCATGATGCCGGATGTCCAGCATGATGAATGCGTCGACGAGGTTGCCTTTGCCCAGCCGACGCATGTCGGCGAGGTCTTCGGTCGTGCAGGTCGATGACATCAGGATGAGGTCGTAGCCGTGTTCCTTCGCGGTGGCGCGGATGGCCCGCAGGATGGGGAACAGCTCCGCGCCTTGCGTGGTCTCCGTGGTTTCGGTGAGCAGACCGATGATGTGCGAGCGGTTGCTGATCATGGCCCGGGCGTGCGCGTCGGGCACGTAGCCGAGCTCCCGCATCGCCTTCTCGACTTTGTCCCGCGTCTTCTGCGAGATCGGCCGGTTGCCGCTCATGACATACGACACGGTGCTCTGCGCGACGCCGGCGAGGGCGGCCACGTCCTTTGATGATACCGTGCGGAGTGAAGGACATGGACGGCGACACGGTGACGTATCATTTCACATAGTCATGCTTCAATGGCGGCAACAACGATACGAAGGAGTGCACATGGGGTGGATCATTCTGGCGATAGTCATCGTCGTCATCATCGCGCTGGTGCTGTGGGCGGTCGGTGCCTACAACGCGCTGGTCGCGCTGCGCAATCGCGTGAAGAACGGCTGGGCACAGATCGACGTGCAGCTCAAGCAGCGCGCCGACCTGATACCGAACCTGGTCGAAACGGTCAAGGGGTACGCCGGGCATGAATCCTCCGTGCTGACCCAGGTGACCCAGGCGCGCGCCGGAGCCGCTGCGGCCGCGGCGAACCCGAACGCGACCACCGTCGAGCGTGCCACCGCCGAAAACGCGCTGTCCCGCGCGCTGTTCAACCTGCAGGCGACCATGGAGGCGTACCCGCAGCTGCAGGCGAACCAGAACTTCATGGATCTGCAGGCGCAGCTCAAGGACCTGGAGACGAAGATCGCCTACGCGCGGCAGTTCTACAACGATGTGGTGCTCAAGTACAACACCAAGATCGAGACGGTGCCGAGCAACATCATCGCCGGCATGTTCCACTTCGAGCAGGAACAGTACTTCCAGGCCGACGAGGGGTCCCGCCAGGTGCCGCAGGTGCGTTTCTGACGCCCGACGCCCGACGTCACCGACCGCCGGAACCATCGTCGCTGCTGATCATTGGAGATCGCCATGAACCTGAAACGTCTGCTCCGCTCGCTGGCAACGGCGTTGGCCGGCACACTCGTCGTCTTCGCCATCGTCATCGGCGCCGGCCTGATGCTGAGCGGAAGCTCGCCCGACCTGAGCTACCGCACGCTGGACTATGACGTCGCGGTTCAGGCCGACGGCAGCCTGAAGGTTACCCAGCACATCGACATGAAGCTCCGCACGCGCGACGGCGACACACCATGGCGGCAGCTGTACCAGAAGTACACGCTGCGAGAGGACGGCCTGACCAACATCACCGACATCAGCGTGCGCAACGTCACCGCCGGCGAAAACTATGAGCAGGGCGCGCTGGCATCGCCGGCCGACCATTCCGATACGTCATGGGACCGCGAATACGCCGGGCACTGGTACATCGCGGACGTGACCGACGGGGCCGAGAACCCCCAGCCGTTCGATCCCGCCAAGGACGGGTACGAGATCAGCGACAACACGACCTCGCGGCGGTCGAAAGACGTGGAGATCGGCTGGAACATCCCCGCGACCAAAAAAGCCAGCAGTCTCAAGTTCGACGTGACGATGACGCTCCACGGCGGCACCACGCTCTACAAGGACGTGGCATCGTGGCAGTGGGAGCCGTTCGGCGACAGCAACCTGATCCCCATCGGCAAGGTCACCGGAATTGTGCGCTTCCCCGACGGCATCGACGCCTCCAGCAGCTGGGCATGGCTGCACTACGCCGGTGTCTCCGAAACCTCCCGGATGGACGACGGCTCGCTGCGTTTCAGTGCGTCCGATGTTCGCGCCGGGCAGTATCTCGACGTGGTGGCGGCCTACGACGCCTCCGCCGTCAAGCCTCCGTCCGGATGGCGGCAGGGCGATGCCGCGTGGGTGCGCCAGCAGACCGGCCGCACGTACCTGCCGAAGCTGAAGCAATCCGAAGGCCAGCAGGAAATCGCGTGGCGGCAACAGCAGGCCGGACCGGCCCGCGTGCGCGTGGCCTTGTGGATCGCAGTAGTCCTCGCCGGATTGGCGCTGTTCGCCATCGGCATGGTCGCGGCGGTGCGCAGCTATCGCGAATCCCAATACCACGGCGACATCGAATACTGGCGTGAGCCGCCGGACATGAGCCCTGCCTCGGCCGCGAAGATGGCGGATGTCATGGGACTGTCCAAGGGCAGTGTCGACTCGCTGCAGATGACGGCGACGATGCTGTCGCTCGCCTCGAAGAAGGCGATCGCCATCTATCCGGGTCCGTCGAGCCTGTACCGGGGCGTCGACATGAGCAATGCCGACAACGTGCGTCTGGCCGGCATGATTGGCGCCGACGAGGGCAAGGCGAAGTCGCTGGGCAAGACGATGACCATAGTGCTGCTGCCGGCGGGATTCGACAAGGACGCGAAGCGGGAGCTCAACCTGAGCCAGAGCGAGCGTGCCGCGCTGAGCCTGATGCAGAAGGTCTCCAAGCGCGTCGGCTCTCCCGTGTTCGATCTGGACGGCATGAAGCGGCATTGCGAGGACTGGAAGAACGGGTACAAGGCGCTGAACCTGTTCACCGAAGCGTGCTCGTCCGAGTTCGCGATGCTCGGAGCGACGCGCAACGGCGGCACGCTGGCCAGCTGGATGGGCGGCCTCGGCGCCGCGCTGGCGCTGGTCTCCGGCATCATCGCGGTGTTCGGCGGTAATATCGCACTGGCACTGATCATTTCCGCACCGATCATGATGCTGTCGATCGTCGTGTGCTCATATGCTGCGTCCAGTGCGCTGACGTCTTCCGGCCAACGGTATGCGGGACAGGTGCAGGGACTGTACCGGTATCTGCAGGATTTCAGCAATTTCAGTGACCGCGGGGTGGCCGACATGGTGCTGTGGGACCGGTATCTGGTGTATGCCGCGGCATTCGGCATTTCGGACCGCGTGATGGCGGAGTTCGCCAAGGCGTACCCGCAGGTGACCGATCCGCAATGGCTGGACGCGCATGGCGCCGGCTCGCTGCTGTACTGGAGCTACCGCCCGTACGGGTATGGCTATATGGGCGGTCCGACCGCCGGGGCGGGTGCCGGCGGCGTCGGCGGTGGTTTCGACCCGGCGTCGTTCAGCGCGAACTTCGGTGACTTCGGCGCGCGGCTGAATGCCGGTTTCTCCGAGATCGGCTCCGTCATCCACGCGGCGACGTCCGGTGGTGGCGGTTTCGGCGGTATCTCGGGCGGTTCGTTCTCGGGCGGCGGCGGTTTCGGGGGCTCCTCCGGCGGCATTGGCGGCGGATCTTTCGGAGGCCGCTGAAGTCACGCTCTCAAAACTCGCAGATAGAGGGGCTTCTCGACTGAAAAGCCCCTCTATCTGCGAGTTTTGAGAGCGCAACCTCAGCTAAGCGCGTGGTCGATGTCGCGAATCAGGTCGTCCGTATCCTCCAGACCGACGGCGAGACGGAAGAAACCCTGATGGAACCCGGGCGGATACAGGTACTGCCGTTCGTCGTCTTCGCCCAGTAACACGATGAGGCTTTCGTCATGGCCGAGCGACACCGCCGACGTGATGACGTTGAGTTTGCTGACGAAACGGTTGTGTCCGTCATGGTCGGTGTTCAGTCCGAACGTGAGTACCCCGCCGAAACCGGCGTCCGGGCGGGCGAGCTGGCTGGCGGCGAATGCGTGATGCGGGTGCGATTCGAGCCCCGGATACGCCACGAACCGCAACCGCGGCAGTGATTGCAGGTGCTCGGCGATGGCCTGGGCCGAGGCGTTGTGCTGCCTCATGCGCAGCGGCATCGTGACCGAGCCGCGGTTGATGAGCCATGCGTTGAACGGCGAGATGAACGTATTGTCCACTCCGGCAAAATCTGGTTGAGCAGACGGTATGCGGCGATGTAGGTCGTGTCGGAGAAGATCGCGTGGTCGCCGCGGTTCAGCACGGTCGTGAACGTGGCCGCCAGCGGAGTGGCGGCGCTGGCGAGCGCCTACGCGCGTAACCGGTGCGATTCCAACGGTTGATAGCCTCTCATACAAAGAACCGTCGCGCTGAGGGGCGCAGAGGTACCGCTCAAAGCGTCACTGTGTGAGGCCACCGTCACTGTGTGTGCCCTCTCACAGTGACGGTGTTGCTAGAGCCCAGTATTTGCAACGGTTTTCAGGGTACCGTCACGCTGTGCGCCCTCGCACGGTGACGCAATTTCAGCCACTGTGCGAGGGCACACATCCGTCAGAAGTCCCAGTCCTCGTCGTCGGTCTCCTCGGCCTTGCCCATCACGTAGGACGAGCCGGAGCCGGAGAAGAAGTCGTGGTTCTCGTCGGCGTTCGGCGACAGCGCCGCCAGAATCGCCGGGTTCACGTCGCACGCCTCGGCCGGGAACAGCGCCGGATACCCGAGGTTCATCAGGGCCTTGTTGCCGTTGTAGCGCAGGAACTTCTCCACGTCGTCGGTCAGTCCCACACGCTCGTACAGCGACTCGGTGTATTCCACCTCGTTGTCGTACAGCTCGTTGAGCAGGTTGTACGTGTACTCGCGCATCTCCTCGCGCTTCGCGTCGCTCACCCGCTCAAGCCCGCGCTGATACTTGTAGCCTATGTAATACCCGTGCACGGCCTCGTCGCGGATGATCAGACGGATCACGTCGGCCGTGTTCGTCAGCTTCGCGTGCGCCGAGAAATACATCGGCAGGTAGAAGCCGGAGTAGAAGAGGAACGATTCGAGCAGCGTGGAGGCGACCTTGCGCTTCAGCGGACTGTCGCCCTCGTAGTAGTCGAGCACGATTTCGGCCTTCTTCTGCAGGAACTCGTTGCGCTCGCTCCAGTCGAACGCCGCGTCGATCTCCTTGGTGGAGCACAGCGTCGAGAAGATGCTCGAATAGCTTTTGGCGTGCACGGACTCCATGAACGCGATGTTCGTGTACACGGCCTCCTCGTGCGGGGTGAGCGCGTCGGGAATCAGCGAGACCGCGCCGACCGTGCCCTGAATCGTGTCGAGTAGCGTGAGTCCGGTGAACACGTGCATGGTGAGCGTGTGCTCGTCGTCACTCATCTTCTGCCAGCTGGGGATGTCGTTGGAGACGGGAACCTTCTCGGGCAGCCAGAAGTTGCCGGTCAGGCGGTCCCATACTTCGAGGTCCTTCTCGTCCTCCAGACGGTTCCAGTTGATCGCGGAGACGCGATCGATGAGCTTGAGCGGTTTGCGCGGTACGGAGATTGGTGCCATGGTTGTCTGCCTTTCGTTGTTGGGGGTGGTCTGTTACGTTCTTTCGGATGACGTCGATCTCGTCGTCGGCGGGTTTGTCTTCAAACTCCTCCGGCGCGGTCAGACGGAGTATGAGCCGGTAGATCATTGGCGACATGTGGGTTCCTTGAGTTGCGGGCGTGCGCAGGGCTGTGGAGCGGAATTGGTGGATGACGTGTGTGGAGACCGCCGTCTGAGGCCGAAGGCGTACGAAGGTACGTCGAGCGCCGAAGAAAGGCGGTATACGCATACATCATCCACCGATTCCTCAGAGCGTGCAGGAGACGCAGCCTTGCACCTCGGTCCCTTCCAGCGCCTGCTGGCGGATGCGGATGTAGTAGAGGGTCTTGATGCCCTTGCGCCAGGCGTAGATCTGGGCCTTGTTGAGGTCGCGGGTGGTGGCGGTGTCGGGGAAGAACAGCGTGAGCGAGAGTCCCTGGTCCACATGCTGCGTGGCTTCGGCATAGGTGTCGACGATGGCCTTCCAGCCGATTTCGAAGGCGTCCTTGTAGTATTCGAGGTTCTCGTTGGTCATGTAGGCGGCCGGGTAGTAGACGCGCCCGAGCTTGCCTTCCTTGCGGATCTCGATCTTGGAGGCGATCGGGTGGATCGACGAGGTGGAATGGTTGATGTACGAGATCGAGCCGGTGGGCGGCACGGCCTGCAGGTTCTGGTTGTAGATGCCGTCGCGCAGGATGTCGTCGCGCAGCTCGGCCCAGTCGGCCTCGGTCGGGATCGCGACGCCGAAACGCTCGAACAGGGCGCGCACGAGTTCGGTGCGCGGGGCGAGGGAGCGGCGGCCGTCGGTGTACTTGTCGAAATAATTGCCCTCGCCGGCCGGCTTGGCGTACGCCGAATCGGCGAAACCGCGAAACGCCGTGCCGTGCTCGACGGCCAGCGTGTGCGAGGCGCGGTAGGCGTGGTAGGCGACCGTCATGAAATACATGTCGGTGAAGTCGAGCGCTTCCTCGGAACCATACTGGATGCCCTCGCGGGCGAGGAAACCGTGCAGGTTCATCTGTCCCAGGCCGATCGCGTGCCCTTCATCGTTCGCGCGGCGGATCGAGGGCACCGCGTCGATGCGCGTGTGTTCGGACACCGACGTCAGGGCGCGAATCGCCGTCTCGACGGTGCCGGCCAGGCCCGCGTCCATCGCCTTGGCGATGTTCAGCGAGCCGAGGTTGCAGGACACGTCGCGCCCGACGTGCGAGTAGGTCAGGTCCTCGTTGTAGGAGCTCGCCTCCTGCACCTGCAGGATTTCGGAGCACAGGTTCGACATCGTGATGCGCCCGGCGATCGGGTTCGCGCGGTTCACCGTGTCCTCGAACACGATGTACGGGTAGCCGGATTCGAACTGGATTTCGGCCAGCGTCGTGAAGAACTCGCGCGCGTCGATATAGGTTTTCCTGATGCGGTCGTCGGCCACCATCTCGTCGTAATGCTCGGTGACGGAAATGTCGGCGAACGGCTTACCGTACACGCGCTCCGCGTCATACGGGCTGAACAGCGCCATCTTGGCCTTCTTCTTGGCCAGCTCGAACGTGACGTCCGGGATTACGACGCCCAACGCCAGTGATTTGATGCGAATCTTCTCGTCGGCGTTCTCGCGCTTCGTGTCGAGGAAGCGCAGGATGTCCGGATGATGCGCATTGAGGTACACCGCGCCGGCACCCTGCCTCGCGCCAAGCTGGTTCGCGTACGAGAACGAGTCCTCCAGCAGCTTCATGACCGGAATCACGCCGCTCGACTGGTTCTCGATGTGCTTGATCGGGGCACCGAGCTCGCGAAGATTGCTGAGCAGCAGCGCCACGCCGCCGCCGCGCTTCGACAGCTGCAGGGCCGCGTTGATGCCGCGAGAGATCGACTCCATGCTGTCTTCGATGCGCACGAGGAAGCAGCTGACCGCCTCGCCGCGCTGCGCCTTGCCGAGGTTCAGGAACGTCGGCGTGGCCGGCTGGAACGCGCCGGAGAGCATCTCGTCGAGGTATTCGACGGCCCGCTGCTCGTTGCCGGCCGCCAATTCGAGCGCGACCGCCGCGCAACGCTGCGGGAAGTCCTCCAGATACAGTTTGCCGTCGAACGTCTTCAGCGCGTATGACGTGTAGAACTTGAACGCGCCCAGGAACGTGCCGAACTCGAATCCGGAGGATTCGGCGTGCGCGTAGAAGCCGTCCAGGAACTCGGGGGAGTAGCGTTCGAACACCGCCGGGGCGTAATACTGGTGGTCGATCAGGTAGCGCAGGCGCTCGCCGGTGGATTCGAAGCGCTTCGTGTTCGTGGCCACGTGGCCGGTGACGTATTCGCGTTCGGCGGCCTTGTCCTTACCGAACTGGATGCGCCCATCGGCGTCGTACAGGTTCAGCATCGCGTTGAGCGCATGGTAGTCGTGCGCCGGATCGTACTGCTCGACAGTGGTGTCGGTGGTGTTGTCGAGCGGCAGCTCGGTGTCGGTGAAGTCAGTCATGAGTATAGTTTTCCCTTGGAGTAACTGGAATAACGGTGATTGTGGCGCGTTCAGCCGCGGTGGTCCCGGAAGAAACGCACGAGTCCATCGCGCACCTTGCGCGTGTCTTCGCGCGTGCCCATAAGCTCGAAACGGTAGAGGAACGGCACACGGCATTTCGCGGCGATGATGTCACCTGCCGCGCAGTATGCGGTGCCGAAATTGGTGTTGCCGGACGCGACCACGCCGCGGATCCACGCGCGGTTCGCGGGATTGTTGAGGAAGCGCTTCACTTGCGGCGGCACGGCCTTTTTCGCGTCGCCGCCGCCATAGGTCGGCACCATCAGCACGTACGGCTCGCGCACGTTGAGCGGCGCCGAGCCCGGCTTGAGGGGGATGCGGTACACGGCGATGCCGATGCCGCTCAGCTGGCAGGACTCGATGAACCGGGCCGTGTTCTCGGAGGCGGAGGAGAAGTACACGACCGCGCCGATGTGCTCGACCGTGTTGCCGGCCGGCTGCTCGGGGGTGCTGGGCGTGGTGCTGTCGGCGGCGGGGATGGCGTGCGCGGCGGTCAGGTCGATCGGGGTGCTGCGCGGATGAGGCTGGGGCGTGCTGGGGGTGGCGGGGGCGCGGCCGTTCATGCGGCCACCGGCGCGGTCTTCTTGGCCAGTTTCTTGGCCAGCTCGCGAATCAGGTCCGGGCGGTAGCCGGTCCAGGATGCATCGGGGGTGATCACGACGGGAGCCTGCTGGAAGCCGGCCTGCTGCAGCTGTGCCTGGGTCTCCGGATTCTGCTCCAGGTTCACGGTCTCGAAAATCACGCCCTGCTTGGTGAGCTGGCGCTTGGTGGCGTCGCACTGCGGGCAATACGGTTTGGTGAACACGGTGACGGTCATGTTGCTCCCTTGATGCGCTGGGGTGAACGTGTTGACTCGCTCAGACTACAGCGTTGTAATTTGCAGTCAAGAACCACTACAAGTCGTGTCGCGCGCAGTGTGTGGTCACTATATGTAGTGTTTCGTTGGGATGATGCCGATTTTGGGCGATGGTGGATTTTTGGTGTCGGTGTGAAATGTGGGGATAGTCACATGAGCGGTCTCCGGGCGGATTTGTAGCAGCGAACGGTTCTCAATAAGAAAGGTGCGAGCCTGCTGTCGGCCGAAATGAACATCAAAATCGGCTGAGCCCTGGAATTCCGGGACTTTGCCTATTTGTGCGATTGTGCGAAATTGTGCGGAATCCTCACACGTTTCTTATTGAGAACCGTTCGCTGCTACCGGGGTCGTATCCGCCGCGGCCTCGGCGTATTGTGGAGGGCGACATTATATGACCATCAAGGAGATGCACATGGTACTGCACCGCAACCTCGGTCCGTTCGGCACCACCGCCATCGGCCTCGGCGAAATGCCGCTGACCATCGAGAACAACCTCGGCCACGATAAGGGCATCGAGACCATCCACGCCGCACTCGACGCCGGCTGCCGTCACCTCGACACGGCTTGGGCCTACTACTGCTCCGGCGGCGAAGAGCAGACCGGCGAAAAGCTGATCCGCGAGGCCATGGCCTCTTGGAACGGCCCGAAGGACGAGGTCACCATCGCCACCAAGGTCGGTCATTTCCGCAACTTCACCGACGGCCGCCCCACCTGGGACGTGGACGGGCGCCCCGAAAACCTGATCAAGCGCGGCAAGGAGAGCGCGCTCGCGCTCGGCGTCGACACGATTGACCTGCTCTACTTCCATCGCCCCGACCCGAAGGTGCCGTACAACGAGTCCGTCGAAGCCATCAAGCAGCTGGTGGACGAGGGCGTGGCGCAGGAGGCCGGCATCTCCAACGCTTCCATCGAGCAGATCGACATCGCGCGCGGCATCCTCGGCGACAAGCTCATCGCCGTGCAGAACCAGTACTCGCCGATCTACCTCGACACCGCCGATACGCTGGAATACACGGCGAAAGTCGGTCTGAACTTCGTGTGCTGGAGCCCGCTGGGCGGCTTCCGCAAGCCCAAGGACGAAACCAAGTTCGACCCGTTCCGCGAGATCGCAGCGGCTCGTGGCGTCTCCTACCAGCAGGTCGTGCTCGCGTGGGAGCTCGCCAAGGGCGACCATGTCTTCGTCATCCCCGGCGCCCACCGCCCCGAGACCATCCTCGACAGCCTGCATGCCGGCGATTTGGAGCTCACCCCCGACGAGCTTGTGAGGCTTTAAGGCGACAGGCTCTCAAAACTCGCAGATACACCGGTGGAATAGCGGTTTTCCTTGTCTATCCGCGAGTTTTGAGAGTCTGCTTTTGTAGTCTCACTGGAGTCTTGCGACTCCAGGGCATGGCCACCCCAGTCATGCGTTGCATGAGGTGGATTCTAGTGGTGGTTGCAGCACCTGAGGTTTGAGCGGCCTTCCATGGCCACGTTGTCGGTTGTTGAGGCTATCACGCGGCGTCGAGCAGTTCGATGATCTTCTCGCTTGGTTTCATGTAGCCGAGGGTCTTGCGTGGCCGGTCGTTGAGTTCCTCGGCGACCGCGTCGAGGTAGTCCTCCGGGTGGACGGATAGGTCGGTGCCTTTGGGGAAGTACCGGCGCGGCAGTCCGTTGGTGTTCTCGTTCGACCCGCGCCGCCACGGGCTGTGCGGGTCGCAGAAGTAGACCTGCATGTCCGGCGCGGTGGTGATGCGCTTGTGCAGGGCGAGTTCCGCTCCCTGGTCCCAGGTCAGCGAATTGCGCAGGAGTTCGGGCAGCGAGGCCATTTTGTCGATGATGGCCTGCTGGACGTGTTCGGCGTCGTGCCCATGGGGCAGGTGGAGCAGGATCGTGAACCTGGTCGTGCGCTCGACGAGCGTGCCGATCGCGCTTTGGTTGCGGGTGCCGGTGATGAGGTCGCCCTCCCAGTGGCCGGGGACCGCCCGGTCCTCCACCTCGGCCGGTTGGCTATCTGCTCCGGGCTCCAATGCCTGCGCAACCCGGCCAGTATCTCCACCCACAACGGCGTGCCCTCGGCCGCCTTGCGCGGTCTGGGGCGTTTGAGCCGGTCAGCCGCCTTCTGCTGGGCGCGGCAGGGCCCGCAGTCGCCGATCCCGGGATTCCTGTTGCGCTCGACCTCGCGGCTGACCGCGCCGGGGTCGCGCCCCGGCAGCCGGGCGATGGCGCGGATCGAATCGCCCGGGCGCAGCCGGTCGGCGATCAGGATGCGCTCCTCCTGATTGAGGTAGCGCGCGTGGATCCGTTTGGGTTTGTCCATGGTGGAACGATACCAGTCCATGCTTGCCCTTTCGTTCCTCCCGGTGGCGCGGGTGCGCCCGTTGCGCCATACCTTGCCGGTGCGCTTGGAGACCCCGACCGCATGGGCGGCTTGGGTGAAGTTCATGCCCTTCTCGTCCAGCAGACGCACGTACTCCTCGCGCCTCGCCGCGCACATCAGCTTCCTCGTCGGATATTCGACGCCGTTGAACGTCCAACGGCGTTCCCCACCACGGTCTTCGTTTCGGTGGCTCCCGGTCACCTGACCCTCCTTGCGGTAGGTCAGGTGTTGCAACGATCACTAGAACTCGCCGGGAGCGGATTTTGTTAGGGGGGGGGTACTTGACGCCTGATGTCAGAGGCGCGACATTGGCACCAGATTCCATGCACTACACTGGTGGGGTGCTTGAATATCAACAACGAATGGCCCGGCGTAAGCCGGAAGTGCTGGCTCCGGCGGGCAACCTGCGCGGGCTGAAGGCTGCGGTCGATTACGGGGCCGACGCCGTATATTGCGGCGGCAAGGCGTTCGGCATGAGAAGTGCTCCGAAGAACCTGAGCCTGGAGGACTTCGAAGAGGGCGCCCGCTACGCCCATGCGCGGGGCGCCCGCGTATATGTGACCTGCAACGTGCTGCCGCGCAACAACGAGGTCAGGGCCATCCAGGAATACATCAGCCAGCTGGCCGGCACCGGTGTGGATGCGCTGATCGTCACCGACATCGGCGTGCTCATGACCGCGCATAGCGTCGCCCCCGAGCTGGAACTGCACGTCTCCACGCAGGCGGGCGTCACGAACTACGGTGCCGCCAACGCGCTGTACGACCTCGGCGCCAGACGCGTCGTGCTCGCCCGCGAGATGGATCTGCAGGCCGTGCGAGACATCCGCGCCAACATTCCCGACGACATGGACGTCGAATGCTTCGTGCACGGGTCGATGTGCATGGCGTTCTCCGGACGCTGCCTGATCTCCAACTATCTGACCGGTCGCGACGGCAACCACGGCGAATGCGCGCAGCCGTGCCGCTGGAAGTACTCGCTGGTCGAGGAGAAGCGTCCCGGCCAGTACTTCCCGGTCGAGGAGACCAAAGAGGGCACGTACCTGTTCAACTCGCAGGACATGTGCATGATGGAGCACCTGGATGACCTGATCGACTCCGGCGCCACCAGCCTCAAGATCGAGGGCCGGGCCAAAAGCGCGTACTACATCGCCGCGATGACCAACGCCTACAAGACCGCCGTCAACGAATACATGGTGCAGCGCGGTTTCGAGGCCGCGGACGGCAACACGCTGCGCCCGTTCCACGACCGCGTGATTCGCACCGACGCGCCCGCCCCCGTCTGGCTGAACGATGACCCGTACGCGGCGGAACTGTCCGGTGCCGATCTCACGGACCACATCATGGAACAGGCCGACGTCGCCTTCGCCGGCGTCCCCGGCGACGACGGCGTCCTGGAAGTCGGCCAGAGCCCCACCGCCCCAGACCGTATCTCCGATCTTGAACAACAGGCCCGCAGCACGCGCCGCAAATCGAACACGCGCGACGAGTCCCCGATCGACACGAACGGCTGGCAGCATGCGGCCGTCGCGCCCGCGCCGCCCGTCACACTGCCCGAATGGTTGAAAGAGGAACCCTACAAGGTCGCTCACCGCGAATACTCCACCGGCTTCTACTACCCGGACCGCAAGGTCACCGAGAACACCAACCGCAGCGGCTACTTCCGCTCATGGCTGGTCGTCGGCGAAGTGCTGTCGTGGAGCCCGGACGAAGGCGGTCGCGTCACGCTGATGAGCCGCAACAAGATCGAACCCGGCCAGGAGATCGAATTCCTGCTGCCGGGCGACGCGCCACTCATCTACACCGTGCCCGAAAACGGCCTTCGCGACGCCGACGGCAACTGGGTGCAAGCCATCAACAATCCGGCGCACGTGTTCTCCATGCCGTGCCCGCATGAGGTGCCGGTCAACGCCGCGATCCGCTCCCGCACCAAGCACCCCACCCTCAAAGCCGCCTGACGCCAATCGCCGAGCTGAAGAGCACGCAATCACATAGGATAAGGAATCATGAGCGATACGCAGTTTGATGATGAGATTCTGGACAGCAACGCCATCAGCCCCACCGACGAGGAGGGCAACCCGGTTCCGGTGACGATCCCGATCGCGCTGGCGCCTGGTGTCACTGTCGTCTACACCACGCGCTTGGGCGGGGTGAGCCACGGCGATTTCGGCGATTGCAATCTCGGCGGCAAGAGCGGCGACGACCTGCAGGCGATTCTCGCCAATCGCGTGTCGCTCGCGAAATCCGTCGGCTGCGGGCTCTCGCTGGTCAGTCAGGTGCATTCCGGGCGCGCGGTGGACGTGGATGCATCATGGCATCTGAACACCCCGTTCGGCTTCGATGTGTCCGGCACGCCCTGTGAGGTGACCGCCGACGGCGAGGCGCAGGCCGCGACCGTCGTGGAGGCGGACGGGCAAGTCACGTCTCGCGCGGGTGTGGCGCTGGGCATGTTCGCTGCGGATTGCCTGCCGGTGCTGATGGCCGACGCCCAGGCCGGCGTGATCGGCGCCGCTCACTGCGGGCGCAAGGGCCTGCAGCGCGGCATCATCGGCGCCACGATTGATGCGATGGTGGCCAAGGGCGCTGCGCCGGAGCGCATCGCGGCCACGCTCGGACCGTGCATCTGCGGCGACTGCTACGAGGTCGGCGACGCCATCGCCGACGAGTTCGACGCGCAATTCCCCGGTACGTTCACCCTGACGCGATTCGGAGGCCCCGGCATCGACATCGCCAAGGCCGCCCGCATGGAGCTCGCCAAGGCGGGTGTTCCCGCCGACAGCATCGTCGACTCGCGCCCGCGCGTCAACGCCGCCTCCCAATACCTGTATGAAGACGAAGAGCTTGCCTCGCTGTGCGCCGCCGACGGCGAAGGCGAGCCTGCGCTCGCCGACCGCTGGAGCACCGTGCGCCACAGCATGTGCACGCTGGAGAACCCGCTGTGGTACTCCCACCGCCGCGCCTCGCTCGCCGGCAAGGCGCACGAGGGGCGCCTGCTCGCCCTGATCATGCGCGGCTGACCCCGATTTGCCTCGGTTGTGACGAATCGGGCCGCTATCTTCGTTTCGTGAGGTTGATTCCACCGGTCGGGAACATCTATCTTCGTTTCGTGAGGTTGATGGCCAAGTAGCCCAAGGCCCTAAACCGCATGATTCCAATGGCGTTTGGCGCTTAATACTCGCGGTATCGTGTTTTGGCAACCCCTTGAAACGCAGATAGATGTTCGGCGGAGCCGAAATCAACCCCTCGAAAGCGAGATAGCCCGTTGCGGCGGGGCCGACACTGGTGTCGGCGGCCTGTTCGTCGTCGAATCAGAAAAAATTCCGTGCAGAAGAGTGTGGCTTCCGTCACAACCGGTCAGGGCGGGGCATACGGTGGGCGGTATGACTCAGAGAGATGACAGAGAACCCGAAGCACCGGTCGTCGCCGTGGTATTGGCCGCCGGCTTCGGCACGCGCTTCGATCCGGACAACCCCAAGCAGCTGGTGAGCGTCGACGACAAGCCGATCGTCTGCTGGTCCATCGAGGCGTTCGAGCAGAACCCGCATGTCACCGACACCATCGTCGTCGTCAACCCGCAGGTGCGCGATGAAGTGGAACGCCTGGTCGATGAGGCCGGCTACCCGAAGGTGCGCATGATCATTGACGGCGGCGCCGAACGCGCCGACAGCACTGCGGCGGCTCTGCAGGCGCTGGGGGCAGCTGGCATCCCGCCCCGCGCGAAACTGCTGATCCACGACGCGGTGCGTCCGTTCGTCGAGCAGTCCTCGATCGACGGCTGCATCACCGCGCTGGACGAGTTCGAGGCAGCCACAGTCGCATTCGCCTCCACCGACACGATGCTGCTCACCGAGGATCTGGGCGACCGCAAGGTCGTGCGCTCCGTCCCGGACCGCGCGAACATGTTCCGGGCGCAGACTCCGCAGGCATTCCGGTTCGAGACCATCCGCCGCGCATACGAGCTAGCCTCGCGCGACCCCGATTTCCATCCGACCGATGATACGCGCGTGGTCGTCGACTACCTGCCCGACGTCCCGGTCGCCATCGTGGCCGGCTCCCGGACCAACATGAAGATCACCACGCGCGACGACCTGCCCCAGGCCGAGCAGATCTCGCTGGAGATCCGCAAGCGTCTCGCACGCGAACGGATGCATCAGGTGTTCGCCCAGGTCCGCGAGCAATAGCAGCGGCAGGCGTTCGCGGGGTACACTGGCATCATGCAGCAGCTCAATGTCGTGATTTGTGGGTTCGACCACTACGAGAACATCGACGTCAACCCGTCGTACGAAGTGCCCGAGGCGCTCGTCCGCGACGGCATCGGGGAGCCGTCCGACGTGGACGATCCGCTGCATGACGCCAACGTGTCCATCAACACCGTGGCGCTCCCGGTCAGCTTCGCCAACGCTTGGCCCACGTTGCTGGAGACCTTGGACGCGACCCGGCCGGACATCGTGATCGCGACCGGTCTCAAGCATGCGGCGCACAGCGTGGCGATGGAACGCTGCGCCACGAACCTGATGAACGCTGCCCGCCCTGACGCCGACAACGCGCTGCCGCGGTTCGAGCCGATCATCAAGGACGGCCCGGCCGCATATTGGACCCGTTTGCCGTTGCGGGCCATCATCAACGATTTCGCGCGCGACGGCATACCCGCCACGCTCAGTTCCGACGCGGGCACGTTCGTATGCAATTCGCTGTTCTACCAGCTGCTGCACTGGACGGCGACACAGGATCGTGTGCTGGCCGGCTTCGTCAGCTTCCCTCCGATCAATGGCGGCAGCAGGCTGCAGAACGGCCTGGATCTGCGCCAGCAGGTGCGTGCCGGGCGCGATGTGGTGCGCGAGACGGTCCGTTATTATCTGCAGCCGTCGTCCGGGGATATTCTCATCGCCTGACGTTTTGCTGGGATGCAGCTGGTTTCTTGCTGGCATGTGTGTACGTTCGCGTATGGTTCGTCGCGTTTCTGGCGTGGGCTTGACGCCATGCGGTACAGTCGTGTGTGGTTGTGCTAACGAGCAGGTGTAATGGCGAAAGGAACCGAACATGGCGGACCAGTTCCCGATTGTGATACGTGGATACGATAAGGAGCAGGTGGACCGGGCGTTTGCCAGCGCGCAGCAGACGCTGGCCGCGTTGCGTGCGCAGATCAAGCAGGACGGGGATCGTCTGCTGCAGTTGCAGGCGAAGCTGCAGGAGGAGCGCAACCGTCAGTCGTCCAAGAACCACACGTTCGCCTCGTTGGGCGCCAACGCCCAGCAGATGCTTGCCTCCGCGGAGCAGACCAGCACCGAGCTGTTGGAGCGTGCCAAGCAGGATGCCGCCTCGACTCGCGCGTCCGCCAAGGCTCAGGCGGAGACGCTGATCAACAATGCGAAGCTGGATGCGCAGCATCTTCTCGATGACGCTCAGGCCAAGGCCGATACGATTACCGGCAACGCCACCAATCAGGCGCAGACCATTACGACCAGCGCGCAGCAGGACGCCGCCCAGCTGCGCGCCGAAACGGCGAAGATCGTGACCGAGCAGCGTCAGTCCGTCGATCTCGAACTCACCAATTCGCGCGAGGAGCATGAAAAGCGCATGACGTCGGAGCGCGCCAAGCAGGAGCGCGAGATCGCCGAGATGCAGGCGAAGGCGACCCAGCAGATCGCCTCGCAGCGCAGGAGCGCGAACGAGGAGATTGCCAAGCTCAAGTCCGAGTCCAACGACCAGATTCAGGCGGCGCTCGCGGAGGCGAACAAGAAACTGTCCGACGTGCGCGAGCAGGTGTCCAAGATGATGGCCGACGCGCAGCGCAGGGCGGGCGAGATTATCGATGCGGCCAAGGCGAAGGCGCAGGAGATTCGCGACGACGCCGAGGTCCGCCACACGCAGACGATGAGCCAGGTCAACGCCGAGGTCGAGCAGATTCGCACTGACATCGCCGCCCAGCAGGACGAAGCGACCAAGAAGGTGAGCGAGCTGCTCGAAAACCTCGAAGAGCGTCGCGTGGCCGCCAAGAAGGAATCCGACGAGCTGATCGGCCAGGCGAAGACCGTGCGCGAGGATGCCGACACGTATGCGGCGAGCAAGCGCAAGGAGGCCGACGATCAGGCCGCGCAGATCCTGGAAAAGGCCGGCGAGGATGCGGCGTCGCAGATCGAGGATCGCCGCAAGGCCGCGCAGGTCGAGCTGGAGGATCTTCAGGGGCGCATCGCCGAGCTGCAATCGCGTGAGGCGGCCATCACGCAGCGCGTGTCCGAGCTGCGTTCGATGTTTACCAAGGCGTTCAGCGGATTCGGGTTCATGAACGAGCAGGGGGCGGAGCAGCCTGGCACCGCGTCGCATCAGGGAGCGCCCGATGTGCCGCTGTACAATGCCGCCGCGCAGGATGAGCCGGCACCGGCGTATGAGTCGCATGCCGTCGCGGAGCATGCCGACAATCAGGATGCGGAAGCGGTCGCCGCCGAGCCGGTCGCCGAGCATGTGGCCGAGCGCTCGGCCGAGCACACCGAGGCCGGCGAGGCCGAAACCGCCGAATAGCAGTCGGCCGGGATCCCGAAGCGTCGGATGCCGGGCTTCGCCGTCCGGCCCGCAGGCGGCTGCAGAAGTCGCCGGACTCCTGCCGAATCAAGGTATTGAACCGGTTCGATGGCGGGAATCCGCTGTCGCCGCTACACTCATTAGAGACCCGTCGTGGCATCCGGTCAAACGCTGGATGCCACGTTTCATTGCGGCCACAAAACCGGCCGCGCACGTCCCAAGTCAAAGGAGCAGCATGACCGAGAACACGTCATCGTCTGAAATCACACCGCTGTCCGGCGAGCAGCTGAATGATCTGGTCGCATCATTCGATGCCAGCCAGTCCAACCGTCTGGCCATGAACGCCGTCACCGCCGCCGGTATCGACAAGGTCGCGCTGAACTATGACCGTTCCCGTCTGCTGCAGCGCCGCTTCTCCGTCACCGTCGACAACGGCGAGGTCACCCATCAGGACCGTTCCGGTCGCTGCTGGCTGTTCAGCTCGCTGAATGTGGCCCGTTTCGTCGCCAAGAAGAACCTCGGCGTCAAGGAGTTCGAGTTCTCCCAGAACTACGCGATGTACTTCGACAAGCTGGAGCGTGTCAACTACTTCCTGCAGGACGTCGCCGCGCTGGTTCGTGCCGGAGAGCCGTCCGACTCGCGCCTGATCCAGCACCTGCTCGCCGACGTGATGGGTGACGGAGGCCAGTGGACGATGGCGCTGAACGTGTACAAGAAGTACGGTGCCGTGCCGAAGGACCTGTTCCCGGAGACCGAATCCTCGAAGAACACGGGCGCTATGAACACGCAGCTGCGCCACCTGCTGCACACTGCCGTGGCACACATGTACGCCGACCCCGCGTCGATCGACGACGAGATCGCCAAGACCGTCGCCGCCGGCCACCGCATCCTGACGATTCACCTGGGCGAGCCGCCGAAGAGCTTCGACTGGGAGTGGACCGACTCCGAGGGCATGTTCCACCGCGACGGCGAAATCACGCCCGTCGAGTTCTGGAAGAAGTACGTGGGCACCGCCGACCTTGAGGATTACGTGTGCCTCGTGGACGATCCGCGCCGCGAGCACGCCAAGGGCAAGAAGATCGGCATCGAGCACCTGGGCAACGTGGCCGGCGGCAACCCGACCGAGTACCTGAACGTGCCGAACCAGTTCATGAAGGATTGCGTGCGCGCGATCCTGACCGAAAAGGGCATCCCGGTGTGGTTCGGCGCGGACTGCGGTCCGTTCATGGATCGCGAACGCGGCGCGTGGGCGACTGACTTGTTCGAGTACGGCAGCGTCTACGATGTGGACTTCGACATGGACAAGGAGTCGCGCGTACGCTTCGGCGACTCCGCGATGAACCATGCGATGGCGTTCGTCGGCGTGGACGTGGCCGATGACGGCACCACGACCCGTCGCTGGCGCGTGGAGAACTCCTGGGGCGACAAGATTGCCGACAAGGGCTACTTCACGATGAGCGACGACTGGTTCACCGAGTACGTGTACGAGGTGGCCGTGCCCAAGGCGATGCTCCCGGCCGAGTATCAGGCCGCGCTCGCCGAGCCCGCCACCATGCTCCCCGCATGGGATCCGATGGGTGCGCTGGCCTGAGCGAGGTATCGGCCCGTGCGTCGAGCACGAGACTGAATGACCGATTTCGTTGATTCCCCGTGTCGGATGGACATTTTACGAAAGGAATGTGCCGTTCGATGTGGGGAATCGTCATTGACGGCGGTCTTCCGCTATTGTTGGATGACAATGTTGTTTCTAGCCAGAGGACCGCGCATCGGTTGCGGCATAGCGGAATAAGCCCAGAGAAAGCTGCATGATGAAGAAATCGTCGGCCGGAAGCCGCACATCATTCAATACATTCAATCGAATACTGACGTGTCTTATCCCGATCGCATTCGTGTTGACCGTCGGCGCATGCGGAACTCCCGGCTCCGATGCGGGGTCGGCTGAGCGGCAGTCGTCCGGACAATCCGAATCGGCTGAGTCGTCCGAACCGTCAAGCTCGGCTTCCGCGTCCGGCGGACAGCTCGCCACGAGCGTGCTGGAGACGCTGCCGGTCAAGGGACGTGCACCGAAAACCGGTTATTCGCGCGACCAGTTCGGCGCGGCATGGGCCGACGTCGACCACAATGGGTGCGACACGCGCAACGACATCCTCAACCGTGACCTCACCAACAAGACTTACAAGGCCGGTACGCACAATTGCGTGGTGACCAGCGGTCGGCTCGTCGACCCGTACACCGCCGCGGTGATTGATTTCGTGCGCGGGCAAAGCACCTCGGCGGCCGTGCAGATCGATCATGTGGTGGCGCTGTCGGACGCATGGCAGAAGGGCGCGCAGCAGCTGATCGCCGACCGGCGCAAGCAACTGGCGAATGACCCGTACAACCTACTCGCGGTGGACGGCCCGTCGAACCAGCGCAAGTCCGACGGCGACGCGGCGACCTGGCTGCCCGCCAACAAATCGTTCCGCTGCTCATACGTGGCTCGGCAGATCGGCGTGAAGGCGAAGTACTCGCTGTGGGTGACGCAGGCCGAGCATGATGCGATGTCGCGCGTGCTGTCGTCCTGCCCGGCCCAGACCGTTCCGACCGGCGACGGCGCGGAATCAGTGGCGCCGCAGGAGGACGTGTCGCAAGGCAGCTCATCGCAGGACGGTTCATCGGGCGAACAGTCCGAGTCGGGCACGGTGGTGGAGCCGGCCGCTCCGTCTGACGGCGACAGTTCCGATGTCTACTACAAGAACTGCGCCGTGGTGCGTGCAGCCGGCAAAGCGCCGCTATACAAAGGGCAGCCCGGCTACTCGACCAAACTCGATCGCGACGGCGACGGCGTCGCCTGCGAATAGCGCCCCATCTCCATCCCGCGAAAGTCCCATCCGCAGCCGCCGGAATGGGACTTTCGCCGGGTGACGGCTTCGCGGCTCCGCCGTGCCCGCATTGCAGCCGTTGTTTTCCGTATTCCGACGGCACCTACTATTGTGTGTTCGGTATTGGTATGCGACGTGAGGGCGCGGGTCGAAAGACGCCGGGCTGCGGTGCGGAAGGAGAGCAGAGCGATGGCAGGGCTTCGTGGTCCGGACAGTTCCGAGGACGAGCGGCATTTGGGCGGGAATGCCGTGTTCCCTGAAACGGTGGACGTGAACATTCGCCAGCTCGACCCGATTCCGGCACCGCGGTATTTTCTCAGGGAACTGCCGCTCACCGATGATATGAGCGATCTGGTGCTGCAATCGCGTCAGCAGATCCGCGACATCCTGCACGGTCGCGATGATCGTCTGCTGGTCATCGTCGGCCCGTGCTCGATTCACGATCCGAAAGCGGCGCACGAGTACGCGCAGCGTCTTGCGACGCTCAAGGGCGAGCTTGAGGACCGACTGATGATCGTGATGCGCGTGTATTTCGAGAAGCCGCGCACGACGATCGGCTGGAAGGGTTTGATCAACGACCCGGATCTGGATGGCCGCTTCGATATCCGCAAGGGCATGTGGCTGGCGCGCAAGGTGCTGACCGACGTGCTTGGCCTGGGGCTGCCGACGGCGACCGAATGGCTGGATCCGATTACACCGCAGTACATCTGCGATCTGATCAGCTGGGGGGCGATCGGCGCGCGCAACACGGAGTCGCAGGTGCATCGTGAGTTGGCGAGCGGCATGTCGATGCCGATCGGCTTCAAGAACGCGACCGACGGTTCGATCAAGCCGGCCGCCGACTCGTGTTTCGCGGCCGGGTTCGAGCACCATTTCCTGTCGATCAACCTGGATGGCCGCGTGATCTCCGCCGAGACGAAGGGCAACCCGGACTGCCATCTGATCCTGCGCGGGTCGAACACCGGCCCGAACTACGATGCGGCTTCCGTGGCGGCCGCGCTTGAGGCGTTGCGCGCATCGAAGGCGAGCGGTCCGAGCGAACGCGGTCTGGTCATCGATGCGGCGCACGGCAATTGCGGCAAGGACGAGAACGTCGAGGCCGAGGTCATTGAGAACATCGCCTCGCGTATCGCCGATGGAGAGCCGGGCATCCTCGGCGTCATGATGGAGAGCTTCCTCAAGGGCGGGCATCAGAAACCGGCACCGCTCGACCATCTGGTGTATGGCCAGTCGGTCACCGACTCCTGCGTGCCGTGGGAGCGCACCGAGGAGCTGCTGCACACGCTCGCCGACGCCATCGACGCGCGTCGCGCGCTCTGATCCGGTGCCCGGCCTAGGCCGCTAGGTGGGGTATGCCACAATACATGGCTGTTAGCATATACGTAGGTTCGGTGTGGCCTTGTCTGTTCGAGAGGCCGCGCCGAACCGTTTTTTGCATTGGCGCTGCTTCAGTGATGCATCGTCACAGCGACGCGTCGTCCCAGTGGTCGGCGGCGGGGAGCGAGCGGATCGACGGCATCAGCAGCGCGATGACCACATTGACCGCAAGCACGGCCAGGAACAGACCAATCGTGGCGCCGAACCCGATGCGTGGTAGCAGGGAGCCGGCGAGCGCTGAGCAGAACAGCGTGGGTATCATCGACAGCATGCCGCTCGCCGACCCGACACGTCCCTGCATCTCGCTCGGCACTTTGGCGAACACGAATCCCATCAGCAGCGAGTTGATGGTGGGGATGGGCAGCCCGACGATCAGCGATGACGCCAGTATCACCAGGTAATCGCTGCTGAACAGCATCGGCAGCAATGTCAGCAGCGACGTCACCGACAGGACGACCAGACCGGTGCCCATGTGCACTCGCTCGCATACCCGTGCGGCGATCACCGCGCCGATCAGCATGCCGACTCCCATGACGGTGTTGACGAAACCGAGTCGCACGGAGTCCACGTGGGTGCTCACCAGTTGCAGGTTCACCGCGGCGAACACGCCGTTGAGCCCGAAATTCACCAGCGCGGCGATTACGCAGATCGCCAGCAGCGTGTGCCTGCGCAGCGTCCAGCGCCATCCTTCGATGAAATCCTCGAAGAACGAGGTGTGCGCCGACTCTGCTGTCGCATCGGCGTCGGGCGCGACGGCGGCATCGGACGTGCAGCCCGCTTGCGACGCGGTGTCGGGACGCTTGCTCTTGCGATCTGTCGTCACCATGTCGCGGACATGTTCGTCGACGCGCAGCTGGGCGGCACTGACACCGCTGATCGCGTACATCAGCGAGGCGACCGCGAATGGCAGCCACGGCGCGACCGCGTACAGCACACCGCCGAGCGGGGATCCCGCGATGCTGACCACGGAATCGCGCCCCTGATTGAGGCTTTGCGCCTTCGGATATTCGCGGGTCGGGATGATCGTGCGCAGCATCGCGTTGGTCGCGTTGGCGAGTAGTCCGTTGACCGCTGACGCCGCGACCGTCACGATGGCGAATATCGGGAATGCGATCGCATGCAGGGCGATCAGCACGAACACCGTTCCCCACAGCAGCGTGCCGAACACGGCGTTGGCGATGATGAGCCCTTTGCGGTTGTGCCGGTCCACGACCGTGCCGCCGAACACGTCGCTGACATGTGTGGCAATTTGGCTGAACGTGGCGAGCCATCCGGCGAGCCCCACCGATTGGGTGAGCGAGAAGGCGATCAGCGAGATCGCGAAGCCTTTCATCGCGGCTCCGATCGTCGAGGCGGTGTCTGCAGTGAACCATTGACGATATGTGGGGTTGCCCCACAGCGATTCACTGCGTTGCGGGGAAGTGCGTTCGCGGTGTGGCGCGGTTTGCGCCTGCGATGATTCGGACATGATGTTTCCTTTGAATAAGTTGAGGGGTGTTGTGCGTCGAGGGGTGAAATTGCGTATGCTTACGCTCGCCCATTGCATTGTGGGCGCAGGGCGCGGGGTGAGAGGGTATGTCAGGCCGCCGTTATGGCAGCCATCTGAAGGCGTCGATGTTGAGCATGACGGGTTGCGAGCCGTCCCCTTCCTCGTGTGCGAGGTTGCGTGATACCCATGTGTTGAAGAGCTCGCGCAACTCCTGTGACATGCGCGCGTATTCCTCGCTTGTCAGCCGCAGCACGCTGCTGTTCATCACCGTTGGGTCCGTCCACTGTTTGGGCAGGTTGTCAGAGGCCGACCTGTATCGCTGCCATGCCTCTTGCCGAAACGTGGAGTTGACCTGATCCATCGTCGTCGCCATCGCCGAATCGATGGCCGTGTCCGCGTTGATTTCCAGTCTGCTTTGGGCGGCCAGCCAGCAGCTTCTGCGGTTGTCTCCGTCGGGTGATGGTGTTTGCGTGACGAATCCGGCCTTTTCGAGCTGTTTCAGGTGATAGCTGACCGTTCCGGCCGATTCTCCGAGCTGTTCGACGATCTGGCCGACCGTGACGGGTTCGGTGTCGCTCATCACGGTCAGTATGCGCAGTCGTGTGGGGTGCGACAGCGCCTTCAGGCGGTTCGTGTCGGTGACTGTCGCGGGGTTGTCGCGGCGGGGCGGCGTCTGCGGTTGCGCCGTGTCGGAAGCCTGTGCCATGTCCGTTCCTTCCGTGCCTCATGACACCTGTCGCGTGTGATGCCGCGCTCATGTTATGAAGCGATATCCAATTGACAAGAAATATTGTACAACAACTCTTGTATAAATCAAGTGCCCCGTTTCCCCCCCGTTTCATGTTAGTCTCGCATAAGAGTTCAAGCGGTGGTTCCTCTCCTTCGAGAAACACCGCGGATACCGGCGCGTGTCGGCATAGGTGCCAGCGCGGGCAGGGGGTATTAGTGCGCGACCGCAGCGTGGCGCAAGTCAGAGAAGACTGAAAGGGCATGGCTCATCACGATGAATGCACGGCAGCTGTGGGCGAAGGCGTGACGTTGTTCGCGTCGGTGAAGGAGGGCGCGTGATGGCGGAATCGGCACGGCACTCAGGGCGCAAAACTCCCTGGAAGACGATCCTGGAGGTGTTGCCGGTGGTCGCGATCGCGGCCGGCGGCTACAAGGACACCGCGGCCGGCGCGACGGCGGCGCTCCAGAACATCGTAATGTCCCCGTGCCCGTTCGACGCGGGGCATGGGGACGTTCGTCATGCGCGGCGGATACGGGCTGGCGCGGCCCGTGTATGGCCAAGTACAGGGCCGTGCCTTATCCTTGGGGGAGAGAACAAGGCAAGGAGACATCACGTCATGCAGCAGCAGAACATGGGAGAGCGTACGCCGCAGGGCACGCCGCGTCACGCCGGCCCGAAGCCGCTGAACACGCCGGAGGAGCTGCGGGCCATCCGGCAGGCCATGGACGAGGGCAAGAACCCGCTGCTCGCCACGGGCGTGCCGCGCTGGGAGGATCAGGTGGGCGTTAGCCGTATCATCAACCGCCGTGTGCTGGAGCTCGAACCGCTGCCCACCCCGGCCCAGGTGTTGGCGGAACTGCCCCTTGACTCCGCCGCGCAGGAGATCGTCGCCTACTCGCGCGACGAGATACGCGCCTGCCTGTATGGGCAGGACGACCGTCTGCTCGTCATCGTCGGCCCCTGCTCGGTGCACGACCCGAACGCCGCGCTCGACTACGCGCACCGGCTGTCGAAGGTGATGAAGGAGACCGAAGGCGAACTGCTCATCGTGATGCGCGTGTACTTCGAGAAGCCGCGAACGACGGTCGGCTGGAAGGGACTGATCAACGACCCCGACATTGACGGCAGCCACAACATCCGCAAGGGCCTGCTGCTCGCGCGCAAGACGCTGATCGGCGTGCTGGGCGAAGGACTCGCCGCCGCCACGGAATTCCTGGAGCCCACCAGCCCCCAGTTCATCTCCGACGCGGTCAGCTGGGGCGCGATCGGCGCCCGCAACACCGAATCGCAGGTCCACCGCCAGCTCGCCAGCGGCATGTCGATGCCGATCGGATTCAAGAACGCGACCGACGGGTCCGTCAAGGCCGCCGTCAACGGCTGCTACGCCTCCGCGCAGCAGCACACGTTCTTCGGCATCGACCACATGGGCCGGGCCTGCGCGGTGGAGACGCTCGGCAACCCGGACTGCCACGTGGTGCTGCGCGGCTCGATCCACGGGCCGAACTACGACACCGCATCCGTGCGCCGTGCGATGGACGACGTGCGCGCGATGATGCCGGCAGAATCTGCCGCCACCCACGGGCTCATCATCGACTGCTCGCACGGCAACTCCGGCAAGGACGAGCACCGGCAGGCAGAGGTCGTGCGAGACATCGCCCGGCGCATAGCCGATGGCGAGGAAGGCATCACCGGCATCATGATGGAAAGCTTCATCGAAAGCGGCAACCAGCCGGCGGCCCCGCTCGACCAACTGGTCTACGGCAAGTCGATCACCGACCGCTGCATCGGCTGGGACGAGACGGAACGGCTGCTGCACGAGCTCGCCGACGCGGTGTCCGCCCGGCGCTGGCGCTGAAACGGCGTCCATCACTCTTCACGAACAACCACACGGAAAGGATTCCCATGACCACCATCGCCATCATCGGCGCATTGGACGACGAAGTCGCACTCATCGCCGCATCACTGAACGACGTCACCCACGACCGCCAAGCCGGCCTCGACGTGACGCGCGGCACGCTGGGAACCAACGACGGAGGCACCGTCACCGCCGTCGCGACCGTCGGCGGCATGGGACTGGTCAACGCCGCCGCCACCACCCAGCACCTGATCGACGCATACCATCCCGACGCGGTGATCTTCTCCGGTATCGCCGGCAACCTCAACCGGAACCTGCACATCAACGACGTGGTGCTCGGCGGCACACTGCGCTACCTCGACACCGACATGCGACTCGTCGGCCAATGGAAGCCCGGCACCGAGCAGCAGCCCGTCGAGGAATTCCACTCCGACGACCGTCTGCTGTCCCTCGCCGACCAGGCGCTCGCGGCCATGGGCGTCACGCACATCATCGGCATCATCGCGTCCGGCAACTACTTCGTCGATACGCCGGCGCAGATCGCCAAGGTCATCCACGACACCGGCGCCGACGCCGTCGAGATGGAAGGCGCATCCGTGGCGCACGTCGCCGCCCGAAACGAAGTACCCGCGCTGGTGATCCGCGCGCTGAGCGACAACGCCGACACCGACTACGAGGAGTTCAAGGGCTTCGACATCTCCGAATACGCGGATACCGCGGCCCGCATCGTGCTCGACATCCTGCGGCGCATGTGACGCCGTGCGCGGCTCGCTCCGACGGGCTGTGCCGCGGAAGGACACGGCAAGTTGAACAACTGGCAAACTTACGTAGTCGCGCTGGCGGCGGGACGTGCGGAGCCGTTACGCTGAAACCATCCGCATCCGCATCATCGGTGCGGGTGGATGAGAGCGGTGCAGGGCCGAGGAAAGGCGGGACGGGTCCGATGACATGGGTGCATGTGGCGTTGGCGGTGCTGGTGACGATTATCGTGTTGGTGATTGCCGTATCGAGGTCGTACGCGCTGGGGCGCGAGTCCGGCGAACGCGACACGCTGGCGGGGCAGGGGAGCGATTCCGGATCGCTGTTCGGCACCGACGTGCCGGTGCGCGAGGCGGAACAGGGGCTCATCGACGTCATGCCGTCCGAGGTGATCGTCTGCGACGGCAACGGTTCCGTGCGGTGCTCCAGCAAAAGCTCGGTGAACGTCGATGTCATCGAGAACGGCTGGATCGTCAAGGACGAGATCCTCGACATCCTGCACGTCGTGGTGGAGAACGGGGGCGTGCGGGAACGCGAGATGCGCGTCTCGCTCGACCTGACCCGCATGTCGAGCGCGATTTCCGGACGAGGTGTCACCGCCGGCAGCTCCGCGCCCTCCGACAGCTACCTGCGCGTACGAGTCGGCCATATCTGCGACGGGCTGTACGCGGTGTTCATCAACGACGTGACCGAGCAGCGTCGGTTCGAGCGGATGCGCCGCGACTTCGTCACCAACGTCTCCCACGAGCTGAAGACCCCCGCAGGCGCGATCTCGCTGCTCGCCGAAACCGTCTCCGACGCGGCGGATGACCCTGGCGCCGTGCGGTATTTCGCCGGCCGCATCACCAAGGAATCCGCGCGGCTGACCGAACTGGTGACCCACCTGATCGAACTGCAGCGCGCGCAGGACGCGCCGGCGATGCTCAAGGCGCAGCGCATATCCGCCATGTCGGTGGTGCGCGCGGCCGTCGGCGAGAACCTGGTGCAGGCCGGTGCGAAGCACATCGCCATACGGCTGTCGCTGCGCGGCGAGCAGGCGCCGGTCGACGCTGACGCCGCCGCGGACGACGAGGCGCAGCGCGACATCGCCATCATGGTCGACCGGGAGACCCTCACCATGGCCGTGAAGAACCTCGTCGAAAACGCCATCCGCTACTCGCCCGAATACACGACGGTCAGCGTGAGCGTCTCGCTGTGCAAGGACCCGAGCTCCATGACGATTCGCGTGATCGACCAGGGCATCGGCATCCCCTCGGCGTCGCTGGACCGCGTATTCGAACGGTTCTACCGGGTCGATCCGGCGCGGTCGCGGGCCACGGGCGGCTCGGGGCTTGGCCTGGCCATCACCAAGCATTGCGTGCAGGAGTGCGGCGGTACGATCTCCGTATGGTCGCGCGAGGGCGAAGGCTCCACGTTCACCATTGAGCTGCCGGTCGCCCCCGAACCGGATGACGATGACGGCGAGCGGGCGGATGACGGCGAAGCGCCCGGCGAGACCGTCGGCGCGCCGGGGGCCGGCGACGCCGCGACGCAGGAGTAGGCCCGCCGCCACGGTCTCCCCGGCACGTCGGCCACCCATCGTGAAACCCGCGGAAAAGCAACGTAGTCTTCGGAGCCGAATGCGGGCGGTGCCGGAACACGCTACGATGGTGACGGTACGGACATTGAACACAGTATGTGTGAAAGGTAAACATGACACGCATTCTCATCGTGGAAGACGAGGAATCATATCGTGAGCCCTTGGTGTACCAGCTGACGCGCGAGGGCTACGACGTCTCCGCCGCAGCCAGCGGTGAGGAGGGCCTGGAGCTGTTCACCAAGGGCGGCATCGACCTGGTGCTGCTCGACCTGATGCTGCCGGGCATCGACGGCACGGCCCTGTGCCGGCGCATCCGCGAGCAGAGCCGCGTGCCGATCATCATGCTCACCGCCAAAAGCGCCGAGATCGACAAAGTCGTCGGTCTGGAGATCGGCGCGGACGATTACGTGACCAAGCCCTACTCGTTCCGCGAGCTGCTCGCGCGTATCCGCGCGGTCCTGCGGCGCAACCAGGGCGCGGTCGAGGCCAGCGGTGCGGTCGACGACGACATCCCGCTGGTGTGCGGCGACATCTCCATGCAGGTCGGCCAGCATCAGGTCACCGTGCGCGGCGAAAGCGTGTTCTTCCCGCTCAAGGAATTCGAACTGCTCGAATACCTCATGCAGAACAAGGGGCGCGTGATGACCCGACACCAGCTCATCGACCGCATCTGGGGCTCCGATTACGTCGGCGACACGAAGACCCTCGACGTGCACGTCAAGCGCGTGCGCTCCAAGATCGAGGAGGATCCGGCCCATCCCCGGTACCTGACCACCGTGCGCGGCCTCGGCTACAAGATCGACAGCCCGCAGCAGTGACCGGCCCGCACCCGGTATAAAGCGCCCTCGGCCCGCCTGAACCACCCGGTGCAGGCGGGCCGAACCATATACCGCAAACCGCGCATTCCAACTACGTGGCAAGGTCGGCAACTATTCATCTTCTGTTTACCGATTTTGTCTTCCGACCCCTCGAACAGCCCATAGGCTAGTAACTGTCATGAAAAGGAATCGGCTCTGAATCGTATGACACGAGCCGCTATGACAGTTGATAAGAGGAAAGAAACAATGCGTAAGAATCTCTTCGTTCGTTCCATCGCGGCGGTTTCCGGCATCGTGATGCTGGCGTCGCTCGCCGCCTGTGGCGACAACACTTCGTCCGCCGGCAACAACTCCGGCTCCACCTCGACCGAGAAGATTACCGGCAGCTTCTCCGGCGCCGGTGCCACCTCCCAGCAGGCGGCCGAGGAAGCCTGGATCTCCGCCTACATGGCGGCGAACTCCGGCGCGAACGTCACCTACAACCCGACCGGTTCCGGCGCGGGCGTCACCACCTTCCTGAGCGGCGCCACCGCGTGGGCCGGCTCCGACAAGGCCCTCTCCGATGACGAGGTCACCCAGTCCTCCGACAAGGCGTGCGCCAACGGCACCACCGCGTTCGACGTGCCGGTCTACATCTCCCCGATCGCCATCATCTTCAACTTGAAGGGCGTTTCCGACGCCGGCAAGCACATCAACCTCGATGCCGACACCGCCGCCAAGATCTTCGACGGCAAGATCGTCAAGTGGAACGATCCGGCCATCGCCAACCAGAACAAGGACCTGACCTTGCCCGACACCCAGATCACCGTCGTGCACCGCTCCGACAAGTCCGGCACCACGCAGAACTTCGTGAGCTACTTCAAGGACCAGGCCCCCGACTCCTGGACCCATGAGCTCTCCGAGAACTGGCCTGACATCCCCGGCCAGCAGAGCGCCAAGGGCACCTCGGGCGTCGTCACCGCCGTCAAGCAGGCCGATGGCACCATCGGCTACGCCGACTTCTCCCAGGTCGGCGACTTGGGCACCGCGGCCATCAAGGTCGGCGAGAACTACAACGAGATCTCCGCTGACGCCGGTTCCAAGGTCATCGAGGATTCCGAGATCGACACGTCCGTCAAGGGCGACAACCGCGTGGTCGTGAAGATCAACCACGCCACCAAAGCCAAGGGCGCCTACCCGATCGTGCTGGTCTCCTACGACATCGCCTGCCCCGCCTACAAGGACGCCAACACCGCCAAGTTCGTCAAGAGCTGGCTCACCTACGTGACCAGCGACGAAGGCCAGAAGACCGCCTCCTCCGCTGCCGGCTCCGCCCCGCTGCCGAGCAACATCGTCGAGAAGGTCACCAAGTCCATCGAGGCCATCAAGACCAAGTGATCAGCGTGAGCTGACACGCCGTATGGCGGATGCCGCAGAACACCTGACACAATGAAAGGTGTCTGCGGCTTCTGTCGGTTGTACACGGCCGTGAAGCCACCATTGAAAATGCATACGAAGGAGAACCTGTGAGTTCGCAAGACAAAGCGGCAGACAGTCCGGCCAGTACAGGCAAGACCGGCGATGTCGTGTTCAAGACGATCGCCTATGCTGCCGGCATTCTCATTCTCGTCGCGCTTGCGGCGGTGTTCCTGTTCCTGCTGTTTCAGGCGTGGCCGCTGATCGGAGGCGATCAGGCCGCGAACACCGCCACCATCGAATCATTCACCGGCAACCGCGCGCACAACTTCTGGCAGTACGTGGGCCCGCTGGTGTTCGGCACGGTGCTTGTCTCCGCGCTGTCGCTGATCATCGCGTTTTTCATCTCGATCGGCATCGCCCTGTTCATCTCGCATTACGCACCCAAGAAGCTGGCGACCGCGCTGAGCTACGTGGTCGACCTGCTCGCCGCCATCCCGTCCGTCATCTACGGCCTGTGGGGCGGCCTGATTCTGGTGCCGGCCATCCAGCCGGTGTGGAACTGGTTCGCGAAGTACCTGAGGTGGACCTACATCTTCGATGGATCGCTCAATGACCCGTCGGTCGCCGACAGCCCCTCGCGAACCGTCGCCACGGTCGCCGTCGTGCTGGCCGTCATGATCCTGCCGATCATCACCTCGGTGTCGCGCGACATCTTCATGCAGACCCCGCGTCTGCAGGAGGAGGCGGCCATCGGCCTGGGCGCCACCAAGTGGGAGATGATCAAGCTGGCCGTGCTGCCGTTCGGCAAGTCCGGCATCGTCTCCGCATCCATGCTCGGCCTGGGCCGCGCACTCGGCGAGACCATGGCCGTCCTCATGATTCTTTCCCCCGGCCTAACGTACTCGATCAAGCTGCTGCGGGCATCCCAGAACCAGACCATCGCGGCGAACATCGCGGCGCAATACCCGGAAGCCGACCCGAACATCGGCGTGCCCGTGCTGATCGGCACCGGCCTCGTGCTGTTCGTTATCACGTTCCTCGTGAACTTCGTCGCCCGTAAGATCACCGAGAAAGCGAGCGCATGATGAGTGAAGCAACTGTAAAGAGCACCATCAGCGTCGACGCGAACGCCGTGAAGAAGACGCCCGCCGCACGCAACGACAAGCAACTGCCCGACATCGACTTCGACCGGTTCAAGACCAGCCGTTCCTTCGCCGCGTCCCGCAAGCGCAAGGACGTCTTCATGAAGAGCCTGATCTGCCTCGCCTTCATCATCGCGTGCATCCCGCTGATCTCCGTGCTGTGGACGACCGTCGCCAACGGCATCAAGCGACTGAACCTCAACTTCCTTTCGTACAACATGTCCGGCGTCGTCGGCGGCAGCCAGACGCCCTCCGGCGGATACGGCGGCGTGCTGCACGCCATCATCGGCACGTTGGAGATCACCTTGGGCGCCATGGTCATCTCCGTGCCGGTCGGCCTGATGTGCGCGGTCTACCTGATCGAGTACGCGGCCCGCGGCAACAAGCTCGCCAAGTCCATCGGCCTGCTGGTCGACGTGATGAGCGGCATCCCGTCCATCGTCGCCGGTCTGTTCGCCTACTCGATGTTCTCGCTCATCGGCGGCCCCGGCACCATCAGCGGCTTCGAAGGCTCCGTCGCGCTTTCGCTGCTGATGATCCCGACCGTCGTCAAGACCAGTGAGGAGATGCTGAAGGTCGTGCCCGGCGACCTGCGTGAGGCCTCGTACGCGCTGGGCGTTTCCAAGCAGCGCACCATCTGCAAGATCGTGCTGCGCACCGCCCTGCCCGGCATCGTCTCCGGCGTCATCCTGGCCATCGCGCGAGTGATCGGCGAGACCGCGCCGCTGCTGATGACCGCAGGCTACGCGACGTTCACCAACGTGAACCTGTTCAGCGGCGAGATGACCACGCTTCCCGTGTTCGTCTACCAGGAATACAGCAAGCTGCGTGCCAACTGCCCGCCCAACGCCGGCTCCTCCTGCGTCACCACGATCCCGATGGAACGCTCCTGGGCCGCCGCCCTGGTGCTGATCATCATCGTGCTGATCCTCAACCTCATCGGCCGTGTCGTGGCTCGCGTCTTCGCCGTGAAGTCCGAACGGTAAGCCGCCGTACACTGTATATACATCAATAAAGGAATTCATATGGGACAACGCATTGACGTCAAACATCTGAACATCTACTACGGCGACTTCCTGGCCGTGGAGGATGTCAACATCAACATCGAACCCAACAAGGTCACCGCGTTCATCGGGCCGTCCGGCTGCGGCAAGTCCACGGTGCTGCGCACCCTCGACCGCATGCACGAGATCATCCCCGGCGCCCACGTCAAGGGTGAGGTCGAGCTCGAAGGCAAGAACCTGTATGCCAAGGACGTGGACCCCGTCGCCGTGCGCCGCGATGTCGGCATGGTGTTCCAGCGCCCGAACCCGTTCCCCACGATGACGATTCGTGAGAACGTGCTCGCCGGCGTGCGCCTGAACAACCGCCGCATCTCCAAGTCCGACGCCGACGACCTGGTCGAGTGGGCGCTCAAGGGCGCCAACCTGTGGGAAGAGGTCAAGGACCGTCTCGACAACCCGGGCATCGGCCTGTCCGGCGGTCAGCAGCAGCGTCTGTGCATCGCCCGCGCCGTGGCCGTGCACCCGCAGGTGCTGCTGATGGACGAGCCGTGCTCCGCGCTCGACCCGATCTCGACGTTGGCCGTCGAGGACCTGATCAACGAGCTCAAGGGCGACTACACGATCGTGATCGTGACCCACAACATGCAGCAGGCCGCCCGTATCGCCGATTACACCGCCTTCTTCAACCTGAAGGCCGTCGGCGAGCCCGGCCACCTGGAGTACTTCGCGGACACCACCACGATGTTCAACAACCCCCAGAACGCCGAAGCCGAGCGCTACATCTCCGGTCGTTTCGGCTGATCGGCGGCGCGCTGGCGGATCGCATGCGTTGCATCCGCCCGCGCGTCCATCGCCACAAGACCCCGCCTCCGCGCGGGGTCTTCGCGTTTGTGAGGGGGAGCTCCGGAATAGAAGAAGCGACGGCGATGCTGGACAACTGCCGTGTTGTGCGATTTTGCAGATGTTGTACAACGACATTCTTGATTGTCACGCTCCGCTCCACCCGAGAACGTTCGCGTTGTTCCCGGTCATAGCATGATTCGACGCCTATCGTCTTCGGTCATACCGATACCCGTGCTTCCTTGCCAGTCCCTCTAGGCTGATTGCGATGACCTCGAAGCTCCGCGCTCGGCGAGTCGTCTTGCTATACGCAGGGCCAGTTCCGCAATCGACATCTCGTCAATCAGATTTTGAGCGGTCACGATGATTAATATCCAGCCGTGGGCCCGCAACCGTTCCCTTTTTTCGTTGTCTCGGCGCCACTGGACCTTATCCGTTCGATGATGATCGCCGTCATATTCCACTCCGACCTTGAACTCGGCCCATGCGATGTCCAGCGAAATGGCTGCTCCTGAACGAAAGGTGATTCCAGGAACCACGACATTGCATCGTCCATCCGGTATTCCGTGGCGTTGAACGCCCAGCCGTAGCGAGCTTTCGGCGGGAGACCATACATTGGGGCGTACCAGTGTCATGGCTTGCCTGCAAATGCTTTTTCCTCGGAACGGCGGCATCTCTTTTATGAAACGCTGCAACTCCAGATACAATTTGTCCGCGTCCGGCGCGCCATTGCGCACCAGCATCGCGAGAATGGAATCTCCGAGCACAACAAGATCCTCTGTCGAAAGATATGGGGACAGCTGCGCCCACACATGAAACACGTGCAATGCGTGCACGCCATTCGATATGTGGATGAGTGATTGCGGAGTGCAATGGCTCCAGATGTGGACAATGACCGGGACGGATTTCAACGGTCGAATATGAGGCCTGCCGGAGCGCGTCCGCACCGTGACATGCAGCGCGGCCGTGTCGAGATTGCAGTGGGAGGGCACCGGCACGCCTTGCAGTTCCAGAGCGGTGGTCATGCCGAAGAGCAGCTGGCGGTCGGACTGCCCTACCGTGGCGGTGCAGCGTTGCAGAGTCTGCCGCCTAATCTGTTCCAATGACTGGAACATGGTGGCTGTCGGCTCGCCCGGTATCGGTTCGTAATCGTTCATGGGCGCAACGCTAGCGGGTCGGGGGCCCGCGCGCCACCGACGGCGGGATTTCTGTGGATATGTGGATGGAGAACGGGTTATCCACATATATCCACAGGCCGTCCGACACCATAACATCCATGACTTATGAAGATGTTATGGTGGGCGTGTTCGGGAAACCGGGCGAATAGCAGTTTGTCTCGCCGAGGCCGGATGGCCTCGCACATTCAAGGAAGCAGAGAAAGTATGGAGAAGTTCTTCCATTTGAAGGAGAACGGCACGACCGTGTCCACGGAGATCGTGGCCGGCCTCACCACGTTCTTCGCGATGAGCTACATCATCGTCGTCAATCCGCAGATCCTGCACCAGACCGGCATGCCGTGGGGCGGCGTGTTCCTGGCAACGATCATCGCGGCCATCATCGGCACGCTCGTCATGGGCCTGTTCGCCAATGTGCCGTACGCGCAGGCGGCCGGCATGGGTCTCAACGCGTTCTTCACCTACACGGTGTGCTTCGGTCTGAAGTTCACGTGGCAGGAGACACTGTGCATGGTGTTCCTGTGCGGCCTCATCAACATCATCATCACCGTCACCAAGATCCGCAAGATGATCATCGAGGCGATCCCGCCCATGCTGCAGAACGCCATCGGTGGCGGCATCGGCATATTCGTCGCCTACGTCGGCATGCTCAACGTCAACCTCGTCACCTTCACCCCGAAGGACACCAAGGCCGCCGGCAAGGGCCTGGCCACCGGCGCCACGCCTGGTCTGGCCACGCTGAACACCCCGACCCTGTGGCTGTTCCTGATCGGCCTGCTGTTCGCCATCGTGTTCACCGTGCTCAAGCTCAAGGGCGGCATGCTGCTGACCATCGTCATCACCGCGATCATCGGCATCCCGATGGGCCTGACCAGCATGTCCAACTCCGTGTCCATCTCCGACACGTTCGCCCAGCTGCCGCAGACCTTCGGCGTGATCTTCAGCGCCGATGGCTTCCCGGCGCTGTTCTCCGACGTATCCAAACTGCCGCTCGTGCTGGTCACGATCTTCGCGTTCTCGATGTCCGACACGTTCGACACGCTCGGCACGTTCATCGGCACCGGCCGCCGCACCGGCATCTTCTCCGATGACGACATGAAGCACATGGAGGACGGCAAGGGCTTCTCCTCCAAGCTGGATCGCGCCCTGTTCGCCGACTCGATCGCCACCTCCATCGGCGCGATCTGCGGTACCTCGAACACCACCACCTACGTCGAGTCTTCCGCGGGCATCGCGGCGGGCGGCCGCACCGGCCTGACCTCCGTGGTCGTGTCCATCTGCTTTGCGCTGTCGATCTTCCTGTCCCCGGTGATCTCCGCGGTGCCGTCCGCAGCGACGGCCGGCGTGCTGGTCATCGTCGGCTGCATGATGGCCTCCAGCCTCAAGGAGATCGAGTGGAGCGACATCTCCGAGGCGATTCCGGCGTTCTTCGCCGCCGTGTTCATGGCGCTCGCGTACTCGATCAGCTACGGCATCGCCGCCGGCTTCATCACCTACTGCATCGTCAAGACCTGCAAGAAGGAAGCCAAGAGCGTTCACCCGATCATCTGGATTGTCTCGCTGCTCTTCATCCTCAACTTCATCCTGCTGGCAGTGCTGTAATGGCATCTGCCCTGCCTTGAATCCCGGCCCCCGTTGGTTTTCCAGCGGGGGCCGGATTCGTATCGTGCCGTCTTGTGTGTTTGCTCTCTCGGCAATACGATGGATGTAAGGGACAGAACGGACTGCCCTATACCACCCGTCGCGACGATGGTGTTGACGGTGGGCGGCGATCCGTCCGCAGACGACGATCAGATCGTGGCCTGCGAGATCTACATCAGCGGCCAGCTGCTCGACAGCCAGTACCGGCGCGGCAAGGACGTCACGGTGACATGCTCCTACAGCTCATGGCAGCAGGAGCCGTTCAACGGGCGCGAGGTCGACCTGCCGAGGCTCGGCGAATACGGCAACGATCTCGCCAAGCTTGTGTCCTGATAAGATCGAGGCCGTTGTCTTTCATAACACATAGACTGAGTGGATGCTGAGCGCAAGGTCGCGATTGGCATACTGGACAATCAGAAACAGCTGGCAAAGATAAAGGCTGGGACACAATAGGGTGGCCGATTTTCAAAGGTGAAAGAAAGGATGTCCATAAATGAACCGAAGAATATCTATGTGGTTGCGCGGTCGTGGCTCTCCATGGAGACCTGCCGCCGCCGTGATCGCCACGGTATCCATGATGCTGGCGACGGTCATGGGCCCCCATTTCGCGGGGATGCGGGCGCAGGCCGTCGAGCCCGTGCAGACCACCACCATCTCGCACACCAAGATCACCGGCGACGGCAACTACTTCACGTTCGCCGACAACGCCTGGGATCCGGGCAACGACGTGCATACGTGGTCCAAGGCGCCATCCGACAGCCTCCCGGCGGAGGACATCTGGTATACGGTCCGATTCTTCGGCAGCGCAATCGACGTCTATGCAGGCAAGAACAGGCCCATGGGCAAGGTGAAATACTATATTGACGGAGCGGAAAAAGGCACGTACAGCCTGTACAACGCCTCCAACATCAACGAGACGAAAATCGCATCGTTCACCGGGCTTGACGAAGGTGAGCACGTGTTCAAGGCGGTGGCCACAGGCGAGCGGGACACGAATTCCACGAACGCGCTGATCGACTGCGCCAAGGTCGTCGTGACCCATCAGCCGTACGTGGTCACCGGCGTCACACTCGACACGACCTCGATGACGCTGGGCGTTGGCGACAGCAAGCGGATCTCGTATACGGTGGCGCCCGATTACGCGACCATCGATGACATGACCTACACGAGCGGCGACACGAGTGTCGCCACAGTCGGCGCAGATGGCACGGTCACCGCGGTCGCGCCGGGAGCCACCGCCATCACCGTGGCCTCGACTGCGGCCGGCATCAGCAAGATCGTCGACGTCACCGTCGCCAGGATGGCACCGAACCTGACCGGCGGCATCGTGGACCCTGATACGCAATACACGCAGAAGCGGTTCGACGAGGTGAAGGCCCTCACGACGAACAACCGGGCGCTGAAAGCATGGAAGAACGACAAGGTCAACAGCGAGATCTCGCTCGCCGCGGTCGGCACCACCGTCTCGAACCTGACGGTCACCGCAAGCGACCTGACGTCGCAGGGCGGCGACGTCATCGCCAAAAGCAACGTCACGGCCACGTTCATCAAGTCCACCAGGGCATACAACGGCAGCTATCTCGGCTACGGAGACCCGAACCGCGAGGTGCCCGCCGCCACCGAGACCAACCGCTCCGAAAGCAACGACATCCTCTACCAAAGCGGCCCGATCACGGTGAAGGCCAATCAGGTGCAGAACATCTGGGTATCGTTCGCCATACCGAAGGACGCCAAGGCCGGCACCTACACCACCACGCTGACCGCCACCGCAGACGGGATGGAAACGCCGCTCACATTCACCTACACCATCGAGGTGAAGGCCGCTACGCTGCCTGATCCGGCAGAGTATGAGAAGAACTTCGACGTGGAACTGTGGCAGTACCCGTATTCCTCCGCGGAATACTACGGCGTCACCCCGTTCTCGGACGAGCACCTGCAGATCCTCAGATCAAGCATGGAACTGTACAAGTCCATCGGCGGCCACGCCATCACAACCACCATCAACGAGGACGCATGGTCCGGCCAGACCTACAGCGCCAATGCCATCCACTACCCGTCGATGGTGAAGTGGACCAAGAGCGGGGGCGGGTTCACCTACGACTTCACCGACTTCGACAAGTGGGTGACGTTCAACAAGGGACTCGGCATCGGCGACAAGATCGTGATATACAGCATCGCGCCCTGGCACGGCAACTTCACGTACTGGGAGAACGGGACGATGAAGTCCGAGAGATACACGGTCGGATCCGAGCGCTGGAGGAGCGTGTGGACCGACTTCCTGCGCAAGCTCATCGAGCATCTGATGGACAAGGGCTGGTTCGACGAGTCGTACATCGGCATCGACGAGCGCGGCTTCAGCGCCGACGCGTTCGACCTGATCGACTCGATACGGAATATCCACGACGTGCCGTTGAAGACCGCCGGCGCGATGGACGGCTTCGTCAACAAGTTCGACCTGGCGCTGCGCGTCACCGACCTGAACGTCGGCGACACCGCGGCGGCGGCCCATCCCACCGACTTCACCCGGCTGATCGAGGCGCGTGAGGCAAAGGACCTTCGCACCACGCTGTACTCCTGCACCGAGCATGAGCCCGGCAACTTCTCGCTGTCCGCCCCGGTCGAAAGCTACTGGTCGGTGGTCAACGCGGGCGAGCAGACCAGCGGCTTCCTGCGCTGGGCGTACGACGCATGGGTGGCCGACCCGCTCAACGACGCCACGCACAACGCCTTCGAGCCCGGCGACCCGTTCCTGATTTATCCGAGCGAGAAGAGCGGAGACAAGGTGTCCAAGTCGTCCGTGCGCCTGGAGCGCATCGCCGAGGGCGTGCGCGACGTGAACAAGATCAGGCTCATGGTCACCGAGATCCCCTCGTTGCAGGCCGATGCCGACGCGATGTACGCGAAGATCAGAACGACGGTGACGACCTCGCACTCGTATCTGACCGACGCGCAGGTCACACAGCTTGCCAATGAGATGAGCGGATTCAAGGGTGACCTCGACACGCTCACCGACAAGTACATATCCCTCAAGGCGCAAGGCACGAGCACGGTGGAATCCGTTGCCATCGACGGCGGCGACCAGGAGATCATGCTGGGCACGGCGAAGCAGCTGACCGCGACACTCAAGCCGGCGAACCTGCTGAACGCGTCCGTGACATGGCGCTCGTCCAAGACCGGCGTCGCCACGGTATCCGCCAAGGGCGTGGTGACCGCCGCCGGCGTGGGCTCCACCACAATCACCGCCACATCCAAGGCCGACCCGACGAAATCGGCGAGCATCACCCTCACCGTGACGCCACAGGTCGTGGCGCAGGGGCTGCACTACTACTCGTTCGACAACTCGAACGCCAACGACTCCTGGGGCACCCGCAACGGCACCGCCGACGCCACGGCGCAATACGTTGACGGCAAGTCCGGCAAGGCGCTCAAGGTCACGGACGGCAAAGGCGTGACCCTGGCCGGCGGCAACGACATCGCGAAGACGGATCCGTGGACGATCGGCTACTGGGTGCGTTCCGACGCCGAACTCACCGGCCGCTCGGCCGTGATGACGAGCGCGGACGGCAAGTACTCGGCCGACCTCAAGATGGACGCCGACCGCGAATCCGGCTTCCGTGTCGGCACCGCCAGCGGCGACGTGCTCACCTTCCGGTACGACTTCCAGCCGGGCACGTGGTATTACATCGCGTGGACTCAGGACAAGGCAGCCGGACTGACCATGTACGTCAACGGCACGAAGATCGGCGCGACGAACACGTGGACGAAGATGCACGATGTCGTCGCCCCGATCGACGTGATCGGCGGCCCCGGCTTCACTGGCCTGATCGACGAGGTGAAGATCTACAAGCGCGTGCTCTCCGACACCGAGATCGCGGCCGGCATGCTGCTGCCCGGTCTCAACCTCGCCGAGCATGAGACCGACATGTACATCGGCGGGACGTACACCATCGTCGCCAACCTGCAGGGCGGCGACGGCGATGGTACAGTCACGTTCGAGTCGAGCGACCCGACCATCGCCAAGGTCGACGCCTCCGGCACCGTTACCGGAGTGTCCCGCGGAACGGCGGTCATTACCGTCCGGGGAGGTGGATTCACCGACATGGTGACCGTCAACGTGAGCCGCGAACTCACCATCAAGAACACGCTGCCGCAATACAAGCTCGACCAGACGAAGGTCATGGACGTGCACAAGTCACTCGACACGTCCAACCAGTACTTCGGCCAGCCCGACATGATCCGCACGAAGAGCGGCCGTCTGATCACCTCGTTCCCGCAAGGGCACGGCAAGGGACCGTTGATCATGAAGATCAGCGACGACGACGGCGCCACCTGGACGCGCAAGACCGACATCCCCGCGTCGTGGGCCGGTTCGCAGGAGACGCCGACCCTGTACGTGCTCAACCTGGCCGACGGCACCGAACGCATCATGATGATCACCGCCTGCCCGGGCTGGGGCACCGACTCCGCCGGCAACAGGTACGGATGGAACACATCGTATTCCGACGACAACGGTGAGACCTGGACCGAATACCGGCACTGGCAGTCCAACCGCACGTACGACAACGCCAACAACGATGCCATCGTCGCCATGGCAAGCCTCGTGCAGCTCAAGGACTCCGACGGCAACGACATCCAGAAATGGATGGGCGTCTACCACAACTACGCGTACGTCAATTTCAGGACGTACCTCACTTTCGACGAGAACGGCGACGAGCAGTGGAGCGAATCGGAGCCGTATCTTGCGCAATGGCGCAGCATCGAAAGCGCATACCAGATGTGCGAGATCGGCATGTTCCGTTCTCCCGACGGCAAGCGGATCATCGGTTTGGCGCGCAGCCAGTCGCACAACAACCCGGCGACACTGATCTACTCTGATGATGAAGGCGAGACGTGGAGCAAGCCAATGGATCTGCCCGGCTCGCTGGCGGGCGAACGGCACAAGATTGCCTACGATCCGATTTCCGGCCGTCTGCTGGTCACGTTCCGCGAGATCAACTACGATCTCAACGGCAACAACCGGTTCGACGGCGGCAGCGACTGGAACGCCGGCGACTGGGTGGCCTGGGTCGGCACCTACGACCAGCTCATTAACCAGGAGGACGGCGAATACCGCATCCTGCTGGCCGAGGACTGGGCGAACAACGCGAAGTCGGGCGACACCGGCTACGCGGGCGTAGCGGTGCTCGACGACGGTACGTTCATCATGGACACGTACGGTCACTGGGACAAGGAATTCTCGCAGAACTGGCCCGGCGGCGTCACCACCGACCGCTGCTATATCAAGCAGGCGAAGTTCAAGCTCGGCGAGGTCGAATACGCGAACGGTCTCATCGACCGCAGCGGACTGAAGGCGGCAATCAAGCGGGCAGAGGCGCTGAATGCGGCCGACTACACGGCTGACTCGTGGGCGAAGATGGATGCCGCAGTGAAGGCCGCGAAGGCCGGAGACGCCGACGAATCCCTGCAACAGGCGCAGGTTGACGCGCTCGTCGCCGCCATCGATGCGGCCATCGACGGGCTGAAGCCCGCCGAGACGCCGGATCCCGATCCCGGCAAGGTGAGCAAGGACGAGCTGAACGCCGTGATCGCGCAGGTCAAGGCCAAGGATCTGGGTGGGTATACGGATGAGTCCGTCCGGGCGGTGCGTGATGCGCTTGCCGCAGCCGAGAAGGTCTCCGCCGATCCTGATGCGACGCAGGCCGAGATTGACGCTGCGCTCGCAAGTCTGAATGCGGCCGTCGACGGGCTGAAGGCCAAGGATGACGGTGACAAGCCCGGACCGGGTGATGGTGGCAAGCCCGGCGCGGGTGACGGCAAGCCTGACGACGGCAAGCCGGGCAAGGGCGACGAGACCAAGCCCGATACCGGCGAGAAGGGCGGGCTGAGCGCCACCGGTGCCGGCATCGTTCCGATCGCCGTCGCGGCCCTGACGCTCATGGCCGGTGCGGCGCTCGCACTGGCCAAGCGCTGAGACGACATGGGGCGGTCGGCCCGTCGGACGGAGAATTTTCGTCCGGCGGGCCGATTATTTGCAGCCTCCGACCACAACACGCCCGGAGTGCGTAGCACAATCGTCGCGTGCGTTTGCGGGAATCGGCTCCATGGCGGCGTTTCATGAAATTCGGCATGCCGATCTTGCTGAGCACTCCGGGCGTGTCGCGATGGAATGCCGCCTGTTTAGTCAACATTCCGGACCGACGCGAGCCGCATAGGTCTTCGCTGGCAAATCCTCACTTATGGCCACGATTGCCGTGAGAAACTTATGGTATTGGCAGCGTGGCGTTGATAATGCTTGGCGCCGTGAAGGGATAGCGAGGTCTGCGACATGAGGAACCGTGTGATTCATCGCAATTCGCCGTTCCGTCTGCTCGCCGCGGCGCTCGCCGTGCTGACGTTGACCTTATTGGCGGTTATGGTGCCGTGCGAGGGAGAAGCGCACGCAGCCGCGCCCATCAAGATCGCATGCGTGGGCGACAGCCTTACGGACGGCTCCAAATCCAGTGGCGGCAAGAAAGGCGACACCGCATATCCGGCGTGGCTCGGCCGCATCCTCGGCAGCAGCTATGACGTGCGCAATTTCGGCGCCGCTGGTGACACGCTGCTGCGGGGCACGGGCTGGTCATATTGGGATTCGGCCGAATTCCGGCAGAGCAAGGAGTTCGCCCCCGATATCGTCATCATCATGCTCGGCACCAACGATTCCAAGGACGCCTACTGGAACGAGACACTGTACAGGACCGAGGCGAAGGAGCTGGTGAGGGTGTACCGGGATCTCGCCAGCCGACCGGTCGTGTATTTCGCGAGTTCACCGCACTCATACCGGGTCGCCCCCGGTACCAAATATGTCTCCGTCAACTCCGTGAACAGGTTACATCCCGTACAGGAGTCGCTGATCCGTGACGAGCGTTGGAACACCATCGACCTGTACGCGGCGACCGCGAACCGGCGGCAGCTGTATGACGCCGACGGCGTTCACTTCAACGACGACGGGTACCGGTTCCTCGCCGAGCAGATCGCAGGCGTCATGCACCGGTCGGCGCAGATCATCGGCTCCACCGGAAGGGAGCGGGTCATCGCAAACGAGACGGAGAACGGCGCCACGAAAAGAGTCGGCGTGGAATTCGGCCTTACCTCGCAGGGTACCGCCGCCGGGAACGCCGGTGATTCGTCCGATGGCAACGGGAAACGGGATGCCCTGCGCGGCTCCGATGCCGTCGTGGCCATCATAGCCATGCTGTCGGCGGGCATTACCGGAGCGGCGCTCGTGCTGGGCGGACGGTCGCGACACGCCCGGGTTGAAGGTGTCCGTTCGCGGTCGTATTCTATATGACTTGTAAACCATAGACCGTTGGTTGGAGTGTGCAAGCACTCACGAAGTTTGGTTCGCCAAGCCAGCGCAGGTTGAGAAATATGTGCCCGTAATACGGCTCGCCGGAAACGGTTGTATGTTGCTCTGCCTGTGCGCAGGGCTTTTTTATTGCCCTGGCAGGGTGCGCAGGACTTCGCAGGATCAATGGCCGATCTAGGAAGGAACGCCATGAAGAGGCCCGAAAAGGAAGCGGTAGTCGCTCAGCTTACGGAACAGTTCCGTAACGCCGACGCTGTCTACCTGACCGAGTACCGCGGGCTTACCGTTCCGCAGGTTTCCGAACTGCGCGAAAAGCTAGGCCGCGATACTTCCTACACTGTGGCTAAGAACACGCTGGCGCGCATCGCCGCCAAGGAAGCGGGCATTGAGGGTCTTGACGACCTGCTCAAGGGCCCGACCGCCATCACCTTCGTGAAGGGCGACTTCATTGAGGCTGCGAAGACGCTGCGTGACTTTGCCAAGACCAACAAGGCTCTCGTTATCTCGGGCGGTTATGCCGATGGCACCGTCTACGACGGCGAGGGTGCTACCAAGCTGGCGGACATGATGTCCCGTCCGCAGCTGCTCTCCAAGTTCGCAGGCGACCTCAAGGCCACGACCGCCAAGGCCGCGTACCTGTTCGTCGCTGTGCCTACCAAGGCCGTGCGTACGATCGACGCTCTGCGCGAGAAGCAGGAAAAGGCAGCTTGATTCTCATGCGGCTTGCCGCATGAACCACAATCGGAAAACAACACACATCAGGCGGACGGCAATCGCTGAAGGCCGCCGCCAGAATGAAAGGAAGCCATCATGGCTAAGTACACCAACGAAGAGCTGCTGGAAGCTTTCAGTGAAATGACCCTCGTCGAGCTCTCCGAGTTCGTCAAGGCCTTCGAAGAGAAGTTCGACGTCGAGGCTGCCGCTCCGGCCGCCGTCGCCGTTGCCGCTCCGGCTGCCGGCGCTGCCGCCGAAGAGGAAGAGAAGACCGAGTTCGACGTCGTCCTGACCGCTGTCGGCGACAAGAAGATCCAGGTCATCAAGGCTGTCAAGGCCATCACCAACGCTGGCCTGGCTGACGCCAAGGCCATGGTTGATGGCGCTCCGAAGGCCATCCTGGAGAAGGCCAAGAAGGAAGACGCCGAGAAGGCCAAGGCTCAGCTGGAAGAGGCTGGCGCCACCGTCGAGCTCAAGTAATGATCGCGGGAGTGAAACCCGCACATTGCAGCTTTGCACAGACCCTGCTGTCGCACACGCGGCCGCAGGGTCTGCGCGTATGCGGCGGTCCGCGCACCGGAGCCGAGACCGCTTCTGTGAACGCCTGACACGGCCTGACATGGGCGTTCCGCACCGGTGTGCGCTACAATCCGAAATACCGGCATCAATGCGATAATGTTGTCAATTCATCGGTCATCAATCCCTGAAAACACAGCGGGACATGACACAATGGCACATAGTATGCGAACGAGTGTGAAAGGAAGGGCGGCACGTGACTGGCGATCAGCGGACGATACAGCAGTGGACGGTGAGAATCGGTGGCATCGATCAGAAAACCGTGAAGCCGGGAGACAGCATCGAAATCGGGCGCAAGCCGTTGCGGCCGTTGCCCGATGACGGCACCGAACGCCTGGAGATAGCGGACGGCACGCGGTCCATGTCGAAACGCCATGCGACCTTCGCGGTGAGTCAGAACGGCGGCGGCACCGTGCGCGATCTGGGCTCGACCAACGGGTCATATGTGGTGCGGGGCAATGGCGATCTCATGCGTCTGCCGCCGAACGTCGATTTCCTGCTGCCGACTTCACCGATGCGCCTGCAATTCGGCGATGTCCCCGTCGATTTCATTCGTGTGGAGCAGCCGGTGAGCGACACGTTCGTCGTGCCCGACCTGTTCGGATACGCTTTGGAGACCGTCAAGCAGGAGCCGGATGTGGCCGACATGTCGGTGGATGACATTCTTGACCTGCGTGCCGGGGAACCTACCGCCGCGATCAGCGCTGCCACCGTGCGCAAGCGTGTCGGTGAGCTGAATGCCGCCGCATCGCAGACGTTCCCGCCGCAGAAGACGACCACGGCGGATGGATTGGCGGCGGATTCCGCGGCCGGTGCCGCTGAGCCGGATTCGGAGCTTGCCGTTTCGTCGGATGCTGCCATGCCCGTTGAGGCCGCGGTGCTGGCCAAAACCGTGTCACCGGCTGAGGCCGACGCTGCCGAGAGCGATGCCGAGACCAAGGTTCCGGAAGCCGTCGAGTCCTCCGAGAATGCGGCGCCTGCGGATGCCGTTGATGCCGCGGACGCGGCCGTATCCACTGAGACTGCGACATCCGATACGGCATCGCCTGAAACCGTGACTTCTGGAACCGTGGCATCCGAGTCCGCCGCGGATACGGTACCGGCTGATTCCGCTGTATCTGATTCTGTAGTGACCGCGGCCCAATCGCAGACCAACGATGAGCCGAGCGAGCCCGATTCCATGCCGTTGAACGTGGCCGATGCTAAGCCGGTGGTGGCGTTACCCCGCGACCTGTTCGCCGACGCGCTCGCCGAGGACAGCGAAGAGGCCGGGCAGTCCACCGCGCCCGCAGAGCAGGCGGATCAGTTGGCGAACGGACAGCCGTCCGACGACCGATTCCAGCAGGCGTCATCCGATCAGGAGGCGCACGACGACATCCGTCAGGCGGTGAACGAGGTCGCAGCCAACGCGGCCGGTGTGGAAGTCACCGCCGGCGCCGTGGCAGGCGACGGCGTCGTGAAAGCCGATACGGACACCGCCCACGGGGAGATTCCGGAAGAGCACCGCCGGTTCGCGCAGCCGAACGACGACGAGGCGGACTCGACCGGTTCGTTCCGACCCGCATTCGAGCCGGGATCGGTGTTCGAACTCGTGTCGAAAGGCAGGCTTGCCGCCGCCGAACCGAAAATCGAAGTCAACGGGTACACCTCTGACCAGGCGAAGACCACGGAAGACTACACCGAGCAGTTCGCCATCGCGAATTGCGAAGAGCTGCTGCCGTTCCTTGCCATGAATCCATTGCTGTACGATGACCTCTATAATTGGCTGGAAGATCAGGGCAAAGCGGACATTGACGCCGCGCTGGAGAACAATGAGGGCTACAAGAGTTACCGCAAAGCGGTAGGGAAGTGAGTCGGGTCATGAGCGAAAGCATGCAACAGGCGCCCCAATCGCTGGAACGCATGCGTCAATGGCATGAACAGTACCGCGCCGGATTGGTGCCGTCCCCATTGGAGGACATCAACCAGCTTGGGGCGAAGCTCGATTTGACCCATGCGCATCCCTCCGGCATCGCCCAGCTGTTCGCGGGAGGCCGCGCGTCGCTGGATCTGCTGTTCCGCGACAACGGCATGCTGCGTGCGGCGAACCGCCGACTGGAGCGGGTGCTTGACGAGAAGGCCGCGAAACTGCGCGTCAGCGGCGTCGCGGAACTGTCTCTCACCGTGGGAGTCGCCACATGGGACGACGGTGCCATGCCGGTGCTGCTGTATCCGGTATCCGTGCAAAGCGCCCAGGATGAAGGCGATGTGGCGGTGATCCGGTTCGTCGGGCATGTCCGGCTCAACCCCGCGTTCGTGACGGTGATGCGCGAGCAGCACGTCGAACTTGACGAGCGGGAGCTGTTCAACGGCGCCAACTACGAGAGCGGCACGCCCGAAACGTCCGCGGTGTTCGCGGCGATCACCAAGCGTGCGGAGAAGGTGTTCCCCGATTTCACCATCGAGCGGCAGATTATCCTGGGCTGCTTCATGTCGCCCGGCTCGCTGATTCTTGCCGAAAGCCAGCACATTATCGATACGCTGGCCGAGGGGGCGACCGGCAACACGGTGCTGGACGCGCTCGCGGGCAGCAAGGAGGCCGCCGAAGCGCTCAAGGACTCCGGCGCACCTGCGTTCAGCCCATTCGACGCCGATCCGCACAACGAGTTCGAAGTCGGCGATGTCGACAACGCCGTGCGGTACGCGGCCGATATGGTCGCAGCCGGGCATTCACTCGGAGTCGATGTCGTCAACGGGCGTGACACCGCCGATTACGCCGCCGCCATCGCGTCGCGCTGCGTGATGAACGGCCGCAGCGTACTGTACGTGCCGTGCATCGCCGATCAGAAGCGTCGTTTCCGTCAGGCCATCAGCGCCAATGAGCTCAGCGGCCAAGTGCTCGACGTCTCGGACGAGCGCTGCAATGACAGCATCGACCATCAGCTGATCGCCGCGGTCGGATTCCAGCCCGGCGTCGCCAGCTCCCGGTTCGACCAGATCGCCGATGAGCTGGTCGGCGTGCGTTCCCGTCTCACCCGGTATCTGGGTGACCTGCACTGCACCGACAAGCAGTGGGGCGTGTCCGCGTACCAGACCATACAGAACCTCGCCGAAATCGCCACGTTGCCCGCGCATCCCGCCACCCGAGTGCGGTTGCGCAAGGAGACCGCGCGTGAGATCGGCGGTCATCTGGACGAATGGGCGGCGAAGCTCAGGCGTGCCGGCGAGCTCGGCGAATTCACGCTCGGACCGGAGGATACCGCTTGGTTCAAGGCCTCCATTACGTCCGAGGACGAGGCTGTGACCGTCTACCAGCGTGTGGTCGATCTGCTGCGCAAGTTGCTGCCGTTGACCCGTGAACAGGTGTCGTCCACCGTGCAGACATGCGGGTTCCCGATACCGAACACCGCGCAGGAGTGGGGCCGTCAGGTGCAGGTGCTGAAGAACCTGCGCCGCGTGCTCGACGTGTTCCAGCCGGAGATCTTCGAGCGCGACATCGACGCGATGATCGAGTCGAGCAAGTCCAAGGCCGAACGCAAGGCCGAAGGCACCACTATCGGATTCTGGGAGCGTCGCCGCCATATCAAGGAGGCCAAGAGCCTGCTGCGCGTGGGCGCACAGGTCGAGAACCTGCACGATGCGCTGCAGGTCGTGGCCAAGCAGGCCGCGCAATGGCGCATGTTCGTGCCTCACGGCGGGTGGCCGGTGCTGCCGAACAAACTCGACGACATCATCGCCACGCAGGAGGAGCTGGCCCGCGACCTGACGGCGCTGGACGCCGTACTGTCCACCACCGTGCAGGGCGGCGATCTGGAATCGCAGGATTTCGTCGCCGTCGAGGAACGCCTGAAGGCGCTGTTCGACGACCATCTCGCGCTGGACACACTGCCGGAGCGCTGCCGTCTCGAACATGAATTCCAGACGGCCGGGCTCACCGAACTGGTCGAGGACCTGCACACGCGCCGTGTGCCGGTGGAATCGGTGGATGCCGAACTGCAGCTGGCATGGTGGACCACGGTGTTCGAGAACATCGTGCGGGCGTCCGCGATCATCTCCAATCAGGATGGGTCGGCGTTGCAGTCCGCTGCGGATCGTTTCGCGCAGGTGGACACCGAACACGTGCGTTCGGTCGGTCCGATGGTCGCGCAGGAATCCATGCGCCGCCTGTGTGAAATGCTGTTCTCCCGCACGCAGGAATCCAACCAGCTGCACACGGTGCTGGCCGGCAAGACCCGCATCCCGCTCAGCCGGATACGCCGTGACCACCCCGAGATCCTGGCCGCGGCCAAGCCCATCATCGTGGCGACTCCGGCCACGCTTGCCGCGCTCACCGATCCGACGACCCTCGCCGACGTGGCAATCATCGACGCGGCCGCGCACATTCCGGCCATCCAGCTGCTGACCATCGTCTGCCGCGCGAAGCAAGTGGCCGTGCTGGCCCACCGGTCCACCGTGACCTCGCCGAGCGTGAAGGCGCTGATGGAGCTGCTGCCGAGCGTGAAGGTCCGCTCCCACCCCGTGCGGCGCGCGCCCAGGCTCGCCGCGTTCCTGGAATCCCAGGGGTATGGCGAGGTGCGCTATGACGTCACGACCGAGCCGTCGCAAGGCCGGGTGGCCTTCCACAAGGTCGAGGCGAACGGAACACCGGTCATGGCCACCGGATTGGTCGAGAGCAGCCAGCAGGAGATCGATGAGGTCGTCCGCATCATCACCGAACGCGCGGCGAGTTTCAACGTGGTGCCGGTCGGCTACACGCTGACCGTGGTCACGCTCACTGACGCATTCCGTTCGCGACTTGGTGCGGAACTGAAATCGCTGGCGTCGAAGAACAAGACCATGGGGCAGTTCCTGTGCCACGTGCGCATCGTCGCGCTGCCGGAGATCGCCGGGGCCCAGTCGACGGACGTGATTCTGTCGTTGTGCTACGCGAAGACCGTGCATGGGCGTCTGCTGCAGCAGTTCGGCGTGCTGGAGGGCGAAGGCGGACGTGCCATGCTGCTGGATGCGCTGGCGCTGTGCGACCGCCATCTCGATATCGTTTCGGCGTTCGACGAGTCTGATCTGGACGATGAGCGACTTCACCAGCCCGGACCGCAGCTGCTGCATGCCATGCTGCGCTGGGTGGAGCAGCTGGACGACCACGTGGTGCGTCCGGTGACCATCACCCGGTCGAACAATGTGCTGTTCAATGATCTGGCGGAGCGCGTGCGGTCCCGCGGACTGAACGCCGCCGTCGACTACGGGTTCGACCGCGGCCTGCACATTCCGATGGTCGTCGGGTTGCCCGACAAGCCGTTCGCGCTGGCCGTGCTGACCGACGACGCGCAGTTCATGAGCGTGCAGTCCACGCGTGAACGGCATCGCGGCCTGATGCAGGACCTTGCGTCGCTGGGCTGGTCGGTGATGAGCGTGTGGAGTGTCGGCGCATTCGTCAACCCGGACAAGGAGGTCGATGCGATCGTGTCGCGCATCGGCGAGATCTACGGGGATGTGCGATGAGCGGCGATACTACTGGTGACGGGGATCGTGTGGCCGCAGATGCCTCGGAGCCAAGGCCGTACAGTGCCTCGCGTCGTACGCGGCGCGAGCACAAACGCGTCGTGTTCCACGGAACCGAGCGCTTCGATGCAGACGGCGTGAAACTCGAACCGGGCGATATGCGCACCGAGCAGCAGCGCGAGGCCGACGACGACAAACGCATCCTCGGCGAACTGCCACCCCACTGGGCCATCTTCAACGACAAACGTTGAGTGTGGTGACCACCCCAGTCGCTTCGCGACAGCCCCCGCCAGCGGGGGCTGTCGCGCGAACAGCGAGACTGGAGGTGGCTGCTGCGGCTGAGCAACCGCAGCTATTGCGCAGTGACGGCCATAATCGGACCGAGTTCCTGTGCGTTGATGATTGATATGGCTTCGTCGGGAGTCAAAGCGAACGTGATGAGCGTGCCGCCGGTCATCGCATCGTCATGGGCGGCATCCATCGCCGTGGCCGATCGCGCGAGAACGCATGACCGGCCGCCTGCGGATTCGTCACGCGATGAAGTCGTACCAGCCGAAGCGTCGCAAGGGGTGCCGGATACCAGATCCATGACATCACCGGCCGCGATGCCGTCCACCGTGCCGGTGACCCGTACATCGATCACCGTCTGACCGGGTTCCGCCACCGGCCGCCGCGAAACTATGGCGCCGAACAGCGGCTGCCCGGCGGCGATGTCCGTCTGCGCGATGCCTCCCGCCGCCTGATTCGCCGCATCGAGCGCCGTATCCCAACCATCCGATACGGGCATCTGCCGGATCTCCACGTCCTCCGCGCCGATACGCGCGCCGCGTGGGATGAGCCGTGCCGCCACCACGACCGGTTGCGTGACGATGCTCGCCGTCACGCATTGCAGTGTCGCGAATGCTGCAATGGCCGTGCAACAGGCCGCCATCAGCCGCCGTGTGAGCCGCAGCATCCGACGTTGGCGCAACGTGGGGCGCTTCAGCTTCTCCAATATAGAAAAAGTCACCATGCAAGCATGGTGACTGAACGTTGTTCCGATGCGCAAGCCGTGACGAAAATGTGGTCGAAGGCTCGGCAGTTATCCACATCTTGGGCGTGTCGCACATGCTCGGGCCGAGCACTGGCCGCCGGAAGACGGCGAACGCGCCAATGGCAGCTGCTTATTTGCCGGAGCCGCCGCGCCCGTCGGTGCGGTAGAAGCCGTGCCCCTTGAACTCGATCGGCACGGCGGAATACACCTTGCGCACCTGCTCTTGCCCGCACTGGGGGCACACGGTGATCGGGTCGTCCTCGAACGACTGCTGCTCGGTGAAATCGTATCCGCAGTTCTTACAACGGTAATGATAGGTTGGCACGGTTCCTCCCTGGTCGAAGCTCATTATATGATTCCGGCACGTATGCGATGCCCGGCATACGCATCAAGTCCGTTCATATCCTAGTCGTCACGCGGACACTGCGCCGCTCGACGTCTCGTTTTGTTCCCTCCGCGAACTTGCGCGGATGGCGAACTACAGGCGTCGGGCTCCCTGCGGCGTGACCACCCAGTCGACCGGGATATCGTGAGACTGGCGGGGCAGGTCGTCTGCCATGCATTCCCACGGCCAGCAGACGGCGACGACCGGCACGCCTCCGCGTCGGTATGTCAGCGCGCGGTCATACCAGCCGCCGCCGCGCCCAAGCCGGATGCCATGCGCATCCACGGCCAGCGCGGGCACGATGATCAGGTCGGCATCGCCAAGGGCCGCCGGGCCAAGCGTCTGCGTATCCGGCTCATCCGGCCGTTGTGCCATGCCGGTTCCCTCGCAGGTCACGCCATGCAATGAGGCCATGTCGGGCAGCAGAGCCCATCCCACGTCCAGACCGGAGCCCAAGCGCGGCACAAGGACGCGCAGCCCGCGGTCGAGCAGCAGGGACAGCAGCGGCCGCATGGGGATTTCGCTGCCCATCGACACGTAGGCGGCCACGGTCGGCGGCCGGTGTCCGTGGCCGTGTGGCGCGGACATGACGCCAGACGTGCCGGCCTGCACGCCGACCAAGTCCAGCAACGGCACAATGTGTTCGGCCAGTGCCGCCGCGGCCGCGTCCCGTTCCTGCCGCGTCACGGTCTTACGCCGCGCGATGGCGTCCCGTCTCAGCTGTCTCTTGCGCAGATCGTCCGACATATCGGCATCGGTCGTCTGCCGGTGTTGGCAAAGGTTCATGGTTACGTTCTATCACGGACGAATGTCCGTCATCGGCAGACGGTGCGCCGTGTCGGAGACGCGACGATGGCACAATGGGTGCGTGTCCGTTTTGCAATCGATATGCGCCGTGTTCCGGCAGCCGGCAGCGCCATCCATCCGCGTGCCGCGGTGGATCGGCATTCCGCAATGCCCGATAAAGCTGCGGCCGATCACGGCGGACGACGAAGAGGAGTGGAACGAGGTGCGGTGGCGCAACGATGCATGGTTGCATCCATGGGAGTCAGGCGATCCCATGCACGGCTCGCCGATGACCTACAACCAGTGGATGCAGCAGATGCGTCACAACGAGCAGACCGGCCGCGGAGTGGTGTTCGCCATCGATTATCATGAGCATATCGTCGGCCAGATTTCGCTGGGAGCGATAGATCTGGGATCCATGCGCACCGGTGTGATCGGGTATTGGGTCGATCAGCGGTACGCGGGGCATGGCTTCGCGCCGATGGCGGTGGCGCTGCTCGCCGACTGGGCGTTCTGTGATCCGACCGGCCCTCGGCTGCACCGCATGGAAATCGCATTACTGCCGGAAAACGAGCGCTCCCGCAGGGTGGCGTGTAAAGTGGGGTGTCATTATGAGGGCGTGCGGCCCCGGTACATGTTCGTCAACGGGCAGTGGCGCGATCATGAGACCTACAGCCTGTTCGCCGAGGACGCCGGCGACGGGTTCATCCATCGTCTGATAGCTCGACACGCCATGCCGGAATCAGTGCAATCGTAAGGGGAGTCTCCTATTCTTAAGGACATGGGTTATGAGTCGCTGAGCACCGTGGTGGTGCTGGTGATTCTGATGGTTATCGCGGTTGGCTGGCTGCCCAGGCGGACGGTCAACAGCATGAAAAAGGTGGCCGAGCACCGTCAGGACAGGTACTCGTCGTCGTTGCATCTGGTGGATGTCGACAGCGGTACTCGATTCTCCGACGAGCATACGCCGCAGCCGAAAGGGGCTATTATGCAGCGGGCGCAAACGAGCACCACGACGCCGACCACGGCGAAAGTGGCGCATATTCGCGAGCTTCGGCGTGCGGCGGTCCGTCGTCGGCGCATATTGGCGCTATCGCTGCTGCTGATCACGGTGCTGGTGCTGGTGCTGTCGATGGTCCTGCCTTTCAGCGCCCTGTTCGCGCTGATTCCGGGCGTGCTGCTGGCGGTCGTGTTGGCGTTGGGCGTGCGGGCCTCCAGTCAGGCCCGTCGCTGGGAGCATGCGCTGGCCGAGGCGCGGCGCAGGGAACGTCTGGCGAAACGGGCCGGGGCGAGTGCCCGCCCGCGAGCAAAGTCCCCGTCTCAGGCAAAGTCCACGTCCCCAGACAAGTCTGCGTCTGCGACCAAGTCTGCGGCGAAGGCAATCGCTGATACGGCCGGTGACCAGGTAACCGCCACCGCGAATCCCTCTGCCGAGACCGAAGTGAAGACCGACGTGATGGAACGCCGGGAGATTCGTCAGGCGCTTCACCGCGCACGTATCGAGCAGGATCGCGCGTTGGCCGCCCGTGAGGCGAGGCAGAAGGCTCATGCGATGGCTGCGTCCGAAAACGGCCGGCATGATGTGGATGCGGCATCGGAACAGCCGGAAGCGGCCGGAACGTCGGCCGTGCAGCCTGAGCCGCGGCAGGATTCCGTCGCGCAGCCGTCTGCGGACGAGTCCGCGACGAATGTCGTGGAGCCCGCGGACTCCCATGCCGAAGTGGTCGTCGAGGAGGGGAGCGCCCCCTCGGGCGGCGACATGACCACGGAACTGGATCGGGTGCACCCGGCCGCGGCCTTGGACGCCTTCGAAGTGGCCGCGTCTCAGGATCTGATTTCGTTCTCGCTGGGCGAGCCGCGCAATGGCGTCGACCGCCATGCGCCCGCGCCGGAGAGCCTGGAGATCAAATCGACGAAGCAGGTCGCGAAGGCCGTTCCCGCACTGGTTGCCGAGCAGCCCGCCACCGTGGACGGCGGCGATGCAGGGCAGGCGGATGCGGATGCCACCGTCGCCGCGGTCATGGATGACGCCTCGGTGAACGATACCGACGCGTTCCATCAGACGGAGGTGCGGTCAAGCGTGGATGCCCCGGATGCGTCCTCCGACTCGCTGGGAACCGGCCTTGAGGCGATTCTCGCGCGCCGCTCGTCGTGATTGCGTGTGATTTTCTCTCAGAGCGTTAGCAGTCGAGTTGGCAGAGTGCTAACAATCGCGCTACGATGAGTGCTAGCGCGAAGGGATGATGCCCGAAGTGATCGTCAGCCTCTGAATGGCGGCATTCCATCGCGGGACCATACGATTGGATTTCAAGAATACGAGGTGACCCACAGTGTCGATCAAGCTCACACCGTTGGAAGACAAGATCATCGTCAAGCAGGCCGCTGCCGAGACCCAGACCGCGTCCGGTCTGTTCATCCCGGACAACGCCAAGGAGAAGCCGCAGCAGGGTGAAGTCCTGGCCGTCGGCCCCGGCCGTCGTGACGACAAGGGCGAGCGCATCCCCATGGACGTCAAGGTCGGCGACAAGGTGCTGTACTCCAAGTACGGTGGCACCGAAGTGCACTACGAGGGCGAGGACTACCTGATCGTCTCCTCTCGTGACGTGCTCGCCATTCTTGGCTGAGTGAACGCTGCACGACAGCGCCGTCAGCACGGAACCCCGGATCGCATGATATGCGCCGGGGTTTTCCTATGTCTGGCCGCACTCGTTTGGTAGACTGCGCGGAGGGGAAGACGATACAAGGGAATTCCGATGAGGCAGGCAATCATGATGGTATGTCCGAATTGCGGCAAGCCGATCAGCGCGGGAGGTCACGGCCGTGCCCGCGCCCGCAGCGCCGAAAGAACCCGACCCGAGTGAGACGCGTGTCGCTGCCGTCAAACAGGTGCTCGATACCAAGCTCGCGCAGTACGGCGGCACATGGTCGGTGACCTACATCGATCTGGAAAGCGGCCGCGACGTCACAGTCAACGACGAGAAACTCGTGGCGGCGTCACTGGTCAAGCTCTACATCATGCTGGCCGTGTTCGACGGCATCGAGCATGGCACCATCACCGATGACGCGAACGTGGACGCCCTGCTGAAGCAGATGATCACCGTCAGCTCGAACGAAGCTGCGAACGGGCTGCTGTCGCGCATCGGCAACGGCGACGACAAAGCCGCCATCGCCACCGTCACCGCGATCGCGCAACGATACGGCTTCACATCCAGCGAGGAGCTGCGCACATTGACCGGCATGGCCTCGGGCAACGCGGTGGAGAACTGGACCTCGACGCGCGACTGCGGCTCGTTCCTCTCTCAGGTGTACGCCGGGACGCTGGTGTCGAAAAACGCCAGCGAACGCATGATGCAGCTGCTGCTCGGCCAGACGCGGCGCACCAAGATTCCCGCGGGCGTGCCGTCCGGTGTGAAGGTCGCCAACAAGACCGGCGAGCTGGCGGCCGTGCAGAACGACGTGGCGATCGTGTCCGGTACCCATCCGTATGTGCTCGCGGTGATGAGCAACGACATCTCCTCAGCCGTGGCCCCAAGCCAGATCACCGAACTGTCCCGCGCCGTATGGGACGCCGCACAATAGCCGCACCCCGCTGACGGGGGCTGTCGGCGGGGCCGACTGGGGTGGTACGCGCAACGGGTATCGAAAGCAACGGCGGAGCTGACGAAGACATCGCGATCGACACTCCCGCCATGTCGGCGGCGGTCATCGGCGACATCATCGACGCGCTTGCCGGTGTGCTATCGTGCTCCCGCGAGGTGATTGAGCTCGCGGTAATGACGCTGTCCGCGGCGACCCGTGACGCCCAGGGCGTGCGGTTCGGAGTGCCGCCGCGAGGCCGCCTCAACGTGGCGGCGATGGCCCGTGCGCGGGCGCTGATGCAGGGTCGTGATTTCGTGATGGCGGATGACGTGCGCTCGGTGGTGGTCCCGGTGCTCGCCCATCGAGGGTGCGCCGGCGTCGACGCCGGATGCGGTTCGGCCTGATGGAGGCGGTCGGAGAGACCGGATCGCCGGACGCGACGAACGGCATGGGGTGGGCTTGGCGTGCGGCGTGGCGCGAGGCGTGCGATTCGGCATGGGACGCGGGCATGAGATGGTCGCCTGTCGACACTGAGCGCGGTATTGCCGGTCGCATCGCCGAATGTCTGGAAGCCGTGACGCCGGAAGGGGAGTCCGATTTCGGCGCGTATCTGGCCGAACTCGCGGACCATGTGACAGCCGGCGCGTCCGACGTCCGTCGCGCCGTCGCCGGAACCGTTGCGCGGGTTGTGCGCCCGGTGCGCCGTCGCCGCGAAACGACGCGGCAATGCGGTCTGGCGGATGTTCAGATGGCTGTTCCCGGCGTCATTGCGCAGAAAAACATGATGCGAGTATCGAAGGTGAGATGCCGTGATACCTTGGAAATACTTGCGACATGCCGTGTGCGACACGCGAGTTGCAAAAGTCGGCGACTTGTGTTTAGATAGCCAAGTTGCCGGTTGAGGCCACAGCCTCGACAAGCAGCCATGGCGGATTTCCCAAGCGGTCAAAGGGAGCTGACTGTAAATCAGCCGCTTCGTGCTTCAGTGGTTCGAATCCACTATCCGCCACGCCCCGATAGCTCAGTGGTAGAGCACTTCCTTGGTAAGGAAGAGGTCGTGAGTCCAATTCTCACTCGGGGCTCTCTGGCGGGATAGCTCAGCTGGCTAGAGCGTACGACTCATAATCGTAAGGTCAAGAGTTCGAGTCTCTTTCTCGCTACAAAGGCCGGTAAGCCACCGGTAAACAACGACCACAGAGGTGAACCACATGGCAAGCAAAAGCGCCGATATCCGTCCGGGCATCACGCTGGCATGCACTGAGTGCAAGGAGCGTAACTACATCACGACGAAGAACCGTCGTAATACGCCCGACCGTCTTGAGCTGAAGAAGTTCTGCCCGCGTTGCGGCAAGCAGACCGTGCACCGCGAGACCCGCTGAGCTTTATCAAGTCTTTGTCGCAAAGGCCCGACCTTCACCGGTCGGGCTTTTGTCGTTTCATCGCCCCGGCCGTCGCACGGCCGCCGCTCGCGGGACGGGCGCGTGTACCCTAGAGGGTATGACGAGTTTTGCAGATCTGACCACTATCGGCGTCGGCGGCCATGTCGCCCGATTCATCGAACCGACCTCGCGCGTCGGGGTGATTGAAGCGGTGGAGGACGCGGACTCCAAAGGGCTGCCGCTATGCGTGATTGGCGGCGGATCCAATCTGCTGGTCGCTGATGGGCCGTTCAATGGCGTCGTCGTGCGCGACGCCCGCCGGCAGATCACCGTGCCCGACGAGGCCGCGCCGGTCGAGAACGGAGAGCGAATCGTGCACGTCAACGCCGAAGCCGGCTGCAACTGGGATGATTTCGTCGCGTTCACCGTCGAGCTCGGGCTGGAGGGCGTGGAAGGTCTGTCCGGCATCCCCGGCACAGTCGGCGCCTCGGTGGTGCAGAACATCGGCGCGTACGGACAGGAAGTCGCAGGCGCGGTCGAATCCGTGGAGGCGTGGGACCGTCGGGACAAGCGGACGCTGGACATCGCGGCTGCCGACATGGGATTCGGATACCGTATGAGCGCTCTCAAGACGAGCATGTATCAGGCTCCGGCGGTGCCGGCCGGCGAGTTCTTCCCGACGCCGCGATACGTGGTGCTGTCGGTGACATTCGCGCTGCGGCACAGCACTACCGGCACGGTCGGTTACGGACAGCTCGCCAAGGCGCTGGGAGTCGAGGTCGGTGACCGCATGGAGACCGCGGCCATCCGCAACGCCGTGCTCAAGGTCCGTGCGGCCAAGGGGATGCTGGAGGATGCCGCGCGTTATCTTCAGCCGGCGATGGCCGGCACCAAGCGCGACGTCAACGTGCGCATCGCGCTCGAAGCGCAGCGTCGCCAGCTGGCCGCAGGCGCGGACACGCCCGTCGTGCGCGATCCCGACCGGCACAGCTGCGGCAGCTTCTTCATGAATCCGGTGCTTCCCGCCGATGCGGCCGATAGGCTGCCGCAGGACGCCCCGCGTTTCCCTGCGACGCTGCCGGATGGCACGGCGGGCGTGAAGACCTCCGCCGCCTGGCTGATCGATCATGCAGGATTCCATAAGGGGTTCAAGGTCGACGAATCCTCGCCGGCCGGCCTGTCCACGCTGCACACGCTGGCACTGACCAACCGCGGGGATGCGGCCGCCTCCGACATCGCGGCGCTGGCGCATGCCGTGCAGGACGGCGTGGAGGCGGCGTTCGGCGTCCGCCTCGTCCCCGAGCCGGTCGTCGTCGGCATGGACCTGCGTTAGCCGCCCAAAGTCCCATTTCGTGCGCGTTAGATGGGACTTTCGCGGGGTGGAACAAAGCGGGAGCGTGACCGCGCGTCCCCGTTGCCGCGTACTGTGGTAAGTCAAGCTAAGCCAAGGAGGAGTCATGCCATACGTTATCGCCCAGCCGTGCGTGGACGTCAAGGACAAGGCTTGTGTGGACGAGTGCCCGGTCGATTGCATCTACGAGGGTTCGCGTTCCCTGTACATCAATCCGAACGAGTGCGTCGATTGTGGCGCATGCGAGCCGGTGTGCCCGACCGAAGCCATCTTCTACGAGGATGACCTGCCCGACGAGTGGGCTTGGTACAAGGATGCCGCGGTGAGTTTCTTCGCCGAGGTCGGTGATTTCGGCGGTGCTTCCGCACACGGCCCGATCGGCCACGATCCCGAGCAGGTGGCCGCGTTGCCGCCTCAGAATCAGGACTGATCCGCCCGGTATCATTCTGCAGGCCGTCGCCTTGTGCGGCGGCCGCTTTCATAGAGCACGGTTCCTTCGCCGGGTGACACGCCACGGCCGGCCGGAGGACGTCGAGGAAAGGACCAGCATGGGCTTTCACGCTTATTCATCGCCATACGATTGGTCTCGCATCGCCCCGTACAAGACAAAGGCGGCACAGGTGCCGGGCGGCATCGTCGACCTGTCGGTGGGCTCTCCCGTCGACCCGGTGCCGCAATCCGTGCGTGAGGCGCTTGCCGCGGCCTCGGACGCGAAGAACGCGCACGGCTATCCGGTGACGGCCGGATCCGGTGATCTGCGCGACGCCATCTTCGAATGGTTCCGTGCCGTGCGCGGCGTGGACCTGCAATCCATCAACGCCGACGTCGTGCCCACGGTCGGCTCCAAGGAGGCCGTCGCGCTGATGGCCTCGCTGTTGCACCTCGGCGAGGGCGATGTCGTGGTCCAGCCGAAGGTCTCGTACCCCACGTACGAGATCGGCACGCAGCTGGCCGGTGCGAGCGTGCTGAAGGTCGATGACGTCTCGGACGTCGACTCATGGTGCCATGTGCCGGGTGTGAAGGCGGTATGGGTCAATTCGCCGTGTAATCCCACCGGCGGCGTGCTGTCCGGCGGCTGGCTGTCCGATATCGTCGCGGCGGCGCGTCGCATCGGCGCGGCGGTGCTGTCCGACGAGTGCTATGCCCTGATGTGCTGGTCGTCGAATTCGCGCGATTTCCACGTGGACGGTGCCGGGGCCGGCGCGTCGGCGCCGGTGTCGTTGGCGACGTCCCCGTGCGCGTTGAACACCGCCGTCTGCGATGGTACCGCAGACCGGATCCTGATGCTGTACTCGCTCAGCAAGCAGTCGAACATGGCGGGATACCGGGCCGCGTTCATCGCGGGAGACGCCGGCCTGGTGCGTGAGATGTCGGCGTACCGCAAGCAGATCGGGCAGATCATCCCCGGTCCGGTGCAGTCCGCGATGGCCGCGGGATTGCGTGATTTCGATGCGGCGAAAACCCAATGGACGCGCTATCGCCGCCGTCTGAAGACGCTGGTCGGCGCGCTGCGGTCCGCCGGATACGACGCCCGCATGCCGCAGGGGGCGCTGTACGTGTGGGTGCGGGCGAAGTCGGGCGACTGCTGGCGCGACATGGACGATCTGGCCGCGCTCGGCATCATAGCGAGCCCCGGGGAGTTCTACGGAGCGCCGGAATGCCTGCGCTTCTCCGCCACCGCGAGTGACGATGCCGTCGCCGACGCGGCGAGGCGTCTCTCGCGCTGACGTCGGTCGGCTCACCCACCGGCTCACAATCCCAGCGACGCCGCGCCCTTGCCGTATTTGCGGCGTATCGCGTCCAGCGCCTGCTCCGCGTCGCGCTGCCGCACCGACCGCGTGACGGTTCCGGCGGACTGTGCCTCGGTCTCCTCCAGCACGTCATCCAACGTCGGCTGCACGGTCGAACCAGCCGACCTCGCCAATCCGCTCGCGCTCATGCCGGCGAGCCGGATGTCTCGCGGCAGGGGAGTGCCGGGGCTCCGCATGGCGGCGACGCCACCCTCGATCCCCAGCATCCGGCACAGTAGCTCTACGGATTGCGGATACAGCGCGGCGGCCGTGTCCTCGGCGCGTTCCATGGTGTGTGACATCGACTTGTAGCTCAGATCGGCGAACCGCAGTTTCACCGTCACCGTCCGTGCCACCAGACCGCGTCTGCGTAGCGAGCTCGCCACTTCGTCGCAGCACCGGCGCAGCAGGTCGCATACCCGGCGCATGTCGCGCGTGTCCTCGGGGAACGTGCTCTCGGAGCCGATCGACTTCTCCGGAGTGTACGGCGTCACCTCACGCCCATCCATGCCACGCGCGGCCATATACAGGCCGTGGGCCATGGTCTGCGAGCCGACGGCCGTGGCCAGCGTCTGCTCGCTCATCTTCGCCAGGTCGGCCACGGTCTTCACGCCCCACTCCGCCAGCCGCCGCTCCAGCGAAGGCCCGATGCCGGGTATGCCCCGCAGCGGCATCATCTGTACGAACTCGGCGTGACGGGCGACGGGAATCAGCAGCATGCCATCAGGCTTCGCATTCGTCGACGCCATTTTCGCGACCAGCTTGTTCGCGGCGACGCCCACCGAACAGGTCACATGGAACCGCGAGGCGACCTCCTGTCGTATCCAGGCGCCGATCCGGGTCGGCCGTTGCCAGGCGAGCAGCGCCCCCGACACGTCCATATACGCCTCATCCACCGAAACCTGCTCGAACCGGTCAGTGACCTGGCTGAACACCTCTTCGATGATGCGCCGAGACATCATCCGGTAGTAGTGCATGTCCACCGGCAGGAACACGCCGTCCGGGCACAGCTGACGGGCACGGGCGCTCGCCATCGCCGAATTGACGCCGTAACGCCGTGCCTCATAGCTCGCCGCCGACACCACCGAGCGCGTCCCGGTGCCGATGATCACCGGCTTGCCTTTGAGTTCGGGATGACGTGCCACTTCCAGCGAGGCGTAGAAGGCGTCCATGTCGATGTGCAGCACCGTGCAGCCGGTCTCGTCATGCCCCCAATCGCGTTTGGCGGCGGCCAGTCTAGGTGCGGTGCTCATATCCCTTATCGTACCGTACCGTGCCGGTCCGGGATGGAGCGGGCCTTGCCGCACCGGTTTGGGAGCGGCCGTCGCAATCTCTTTGCCGCCCGCGCGTGGCCTGGCCTGTCGGGCGATGGCGTGGTCGTCGTGAAGAAGGTTGTCCTCAATGCGCTCAACCATGTCCCGGTGTTCCTGATCGTCATCGGCGAGGCGCTGTTCATGTATGCCGCCACATTGGTGGCGAAGCTGGCGTTCACCCAGCTTGACCCGCTGTATGCGGTCTGGTATCGCGTCGGGTTCACCGCGCTGCTGCTGATCGCGTGGCGGCTGCAGTCGGTTGTCCTGGCTGTGCCTGCGGTGCGCCATACGGTCGCGCCGAAGCCGGGCGCGATATGGGCGGTCGGAGCGCAGGGCGCCGCGAAATTGCTGGCGTCGCGCTGGTGATCGTCGCGGTGATCGTCACGTTCACGGGCGGCTCGAATCCGGCGCGTTGACCCGCCGTCAGGCCCCGTATGACGCCGCGTGCGGCACACCGTGTTGCTGAAGTCCGGGGGACGATGGTAAGATGCCATGTTGTTGCGCCAATGTGCAACATGGAGACATGCCTGAGTGGCCGATAGGGGCACCCTGCTAAGGTGTTAGTCGTGTTTAGCGGCTCGAGGGTTCGAATCCCTCTGTCTCCGCCGACTAGGCTCCGGACGTTTGCCCGGGGCTTTTTGCTTTTTCCGGGTCTTTTTCGAGGGACGTCAAGAACGACTATTGCAGCCCGTATTATGGCAGCAGGCTGGAGCCGCCGGCGCGTGGGTCGATGCTGTGTGACTGGTAGGGAATCGGTAAGCCACGAAAAGCTGAATGTCCGCTGGGATTCGTGTGGTCATGATATGAGAAAGCCGGTCGTGCATAATCCGCGCGACCGGTCATCCGGGCAAGGCGCACCGTCCCTTGTAGCGAAGCAGGGGGGGGGCGGAGGTACGCCATTGTCCGTCCGTCTCCAAGCAGTCATTCTACCCCCTTCGTTTACCGTGACATAATGATGTCATCGTTCACATAGTAAGAAAGATGCCGCCGCAATGTGATTGCATATGCCGGTTTCCCGCGCGTGTCGCACGTCTGCGCTTGTGTCGTATGGGAGATCCGCCCGCGCGTGTCGTGTCCACTTACTGGACAGTAGCTGACGGGCGTTAGACTGAGAACCATCAGGACGAGATGAGCAAGGAGCGTACGATGGGGCACATCCGGGGAAAAGGGCATCACAAGACGACGGCATCGCATTCGCCCGTCAGGGCGCTCGTCGTCGTGCTGGTCATCGTGGCGGTGCTCGTCGGCGGTGGATGGCTGGTCGTGCGGCATATGCAGGCCGCCGCTCCCGTCGCGAAACCGGACAAGGCCGCGACGGTGACCCGGGTCGATCTCGACAACAAGCAGGCCGTACCCGAACCGGTTGTGGAGCACCATGGCAATTCGCCCGACTGCCCGGATACCGACTGCATCTCCATGCTGGTCAACGGCGACCTGCTGTTCCATCCGAACCTGTGGAAGCATTTCGCCGGTGCGAACACCGCCGCCACCGACGGCACGGCGTTCGATTTCACGCCGCTGTTCGAAACCATGAAGCCATACATCCAGGCGTCCGACATCGCCGTGTGCGAGTTCGAGACGCCGATCGCCAAACGCGGCGGTCCCTACACCGGCTATCCGGTATTCAACGTGCCACCGGAGGTCGCCGATGCCGCGGCCTCGGTCGGCTACACCGCCTGCACGCACGCCACCAACCATTCATGGGATCAGGGTGCCGACGGCATCGCCCGCCTGTGGGATACGCTCGCGTCCAAGGGCATCGCGCAGACCGGTTCGTACAAGACCGAGGAGGACTCCACCAAGCCGCTGGTCATCGACTCGCCTACGGGCGGCGGCAAGCTCGGCCTGGTCACCGGCACGGTGTCGCTCAACGGCATGACCGCCGACCATGACTGGCAGGTCGACCGCCTGCGCGAAGCCGGCGACCCCCAGCATCAGTCCGACATCGACCGTGCCGTCGCCAAGGCCAAGGCCGCCCGTGAACAGGGCGCCGACGTGGTGGCCATGGCCATGCATTCGGTGCAGGAATACATCGACTACGCCGATTCGTGGCAGGTCTCCGAGGCGCATGAGCTCGCGGACACCGGCGCGTTCGACGTGATCTACGGCGCCGGATGCCATTGCGCGCAGCCCATCGAGAACTACAACGGCACGTGGATCATCTACGGGCTTGGCAACACGGTGACGGTCAGCGCCCCCGCCAGCAGAATCGTCAACAATCAGGGCGTGACCGCCCGCATCCAGTTCGCCGGCCGCAAGGGCGTGGCCGGGGCATGGCGCGTCAGCCGCATCGACTGGGTGCCGACCGCGAACATGCGGCAGGGCTCATACCAGTGGTGCCCGATCTCCAGCGACCATCCCAACGGCACATGCTGGTCCGAATCGCAGGATGCGCAGGTGCGCCAGCGCATATGGAACGTCATCTATTCGATGGGCGCCGACAAGAACGTCGTGAAGGAGTGGAACATCACCGATGAAAACCGTTCTTGACACGTCCGACCGGCCGGCGCATGACGCACTGGTGGAGAAGAAGTCCGAGTTCATCGCCGATGTGTGCCATGTGGATGCGTTGGACGAGGCGCTGCTGTTCGTCGATTCCGTTCGCCAGCTGCACCCCAAGGCCCGGCATGTGGCGTACGCCGCGATATGCGTCGACGGCGATGGTCGCGTGCGGGAGAGGATGAGCGATGATGGCGAACCATCCGGCACCGCCGGCAAGCCCATTCTCGACGTGCTGCGGCAGGGAGATCTGATGAACTGCGCAGTGACGGTCACCCGGTATTTCGGTGGTATCCTGCTGGGGTCGGGCGGGCTTATTCGCGCGTATTCGTCCGCCGCCTCGCTGGGCGTCAAGGTGGCCAGACTGGCGTCCATCGAGACGTGCCGCAGATACACGACAGCGCTGCAGTACCCGCAATTTGACGTGTTCCGTCAACTCGCCTCGGATTGCGGGGCCGCGCTGGAGAATGAGCGGTACAGTGACCGTGTCGTACTGGACGCGGTGGTGCCGGTGGAGCGTGAGCGGGAATTCCTCCGGCGCGTGCGTGAGACGTTCAGCGCGACGGTGACGCCCGAATCCGGTGAACTGATAAGCCGTCCCGTCGCAATCTAAACAGGTGCGATGTTATGCGCAGCATGTCCACCTCCTAATCGCCCCCGCTGGCGGGGGCTGTCATGCGTAGCATGACTGGGGGTGGTTTTGCGGTACTCAGCTCACCCGTCAGCAGGAACGCAATACTTTGCGGAAGATATGGTTCGGTTCGGCGACCCCTCGGGTATGGTGATGACTATGAGCGAGATGCAACGACATGATGACGAGGCCACGGCGCGCGAGGCCATGGCGCAGACTGCAGCGCAGTCTCAGCCCGACAGCGCCACTGACTCCACGCCCTTTGAGCCTCTGACCGCCACGTATGAGCGGCTGCGGCACTCCACCGATAGCGCGGAACTGTCCGAGTTCGCGCGCCGCCCGTTGCCGGACCGTTCCGATCAGGCGGCGTTCTCCCGTGCGACGGCACTGCTGGAGGCCGTCGCCGGCAACCGGCACACGCCGTTGGAAGATCGCATCATGCTGGCGGAGACGATGCCGTTCCCGAACATCCTGGTCAAGCTGTCGACGGACCCGAGTCCGGACGTTCGCAGGGCCGTGGCGGCCAACGAGGACGACAAGAACTGGCTGGTGGGGCGCCTGACCAAGGACGAGGTCCCCGAGGTGCGCGACGCGGCGCTGCGCAACAAGCGCACGTCATGGAAGATGCGGCTGGAGGGAGCGCAGAACACCGATCTTGACGCCGACACCCTGGACGTGCTGTCAAGGCTCGGAGTATCGGAGGAATCCGGTGCCCCGGCGATTCTCGCGACGATGGTGCGGCGCGCGGTGGCGTTGAACCCCGGCACTTCGCAGGAGACGCTCGACCGGTTGCGCGACGACCCTTCGCCCGAAGTGGCGAAAGCCGCGGCGAGCCGGACCTCGGACGCCTCGTGACGCATCATTGCGCGACACCCTCTCTGCGCTCCCTCCTGCCACCCCCGTACCGACCCCGTTTCGTTCCGACCCGTCCGCCGCCGGCGGATCAGGCGATAATCGCGGGTAAAATCTGGCGCAATTCGCGGTATACGTAAGCGTGCCGCGCAAAAGCGGGCTTACACTAAGGAATATGACAGAGAGTACAGAAAGTGCGGAGCGTCTCGCGCGTCCGCTGATCCATCTGGCGCATCTGGTTGGATTGGCCACGAGCTACATCGGCATGAGCGACGACTATCACGAGATCGATGATGATGTCCTGAAGGCGTTGCTGGGTGCGTTGGGCGTGGACGCCCATGACGATGACGCCATCGATGATTCCGTTGTCCGTATCCTTCGCGAGCGCCACGGGCGTCTCGTCGCCCCGACCGTGTTGCATGTCGTCGGCAAGGAAGATCGTGTGCTGCTCAACACCGGTATCATGCAGATTCCCTCCGCAACCATCACGCTGGAAAACGGCGACGAATACCAGGGTGCGCTGGAGCCGGGAGCCGGAGACGGATCGCAGGCGTACGAGGTCGACGGCAAGTTCGTGGCGACGGCATCCATCACCATACCCGCGGATCTGCCGATGGGATACCATACGCTGCATGTCAGCGTGGGCGACCGCACGCAGGACGCCACGCTGATCAGCGCCCCCGAGCGTATTCCGATGCTGCCGGCCATGGAACATGACCAGCTGTGGGGCTGGATGGCCCAGCTGTATTCCATCCGGTCCGCCGGATCCTGGGGCGTGGGCGATTTCGAGGACCTCAAGACCCTCATGGTCGATTCGCACAGCAAGACCGGCGCCGATTTCATGCTGGTCAACCCGCTGCACGCGTGCGAGCCGGTAGCGCCGCTCACCCCGTCGCCGTACCTGCCGATTTCCCGCCGCTTCATCAACTTCACGTACATTCGTCCCGAGGCGATCGAGGAATATGCCGGCCTCGGCGATGACCTGAAATCGCAGATCGGCGAGCTGCACGCGCAGGCCGAACCGCTGAACGGGGACGCGCAGATTATCGACCGTGATTCGATGTGGCGCGTGAAGATGCACGCCCTGTGGCTGATTTTTAAGGCCGGGCGCAGCGAGGAGCGTCAGAAGGCGTTCGACGACTACAAGAGCACGTCCGCCGAAGGGCTTGAGGCCTACGCCACGTGGTGCCTGTGCTACGACAAGTGGGGCGCGCCGACCGGCGAAGCCGACAGCTGGGAGAAGCGCCTCGACAAGAACAGCGACGAGGTGCAGGGGCTGCGTCGACAGTTCCCCGACACATTGGACTTCTATCGCTGGTTGGAATGGATCGCCGACGAGCAGCTGGGAGCCGCTCAGCAGGCCGCGAAGGACGCCGGCATGCAGATCGGCCTCATGGCCGACATGGCGGTCGGCGTGCATCCGTCCGGCTCCGACGTGTGGTGGAACCCGGAGTGTTTCGCCAAGGGCGCCACGGTCGGCGCGCCGCCGGATTACTTCAACCAGCAGGGGCAGGACTGGAGCCAGCCGCCACTCAACCCGATCGAGCTGGAGAACACCGGCTACCTCACGTATCGTCACATGGTGCAGGGCATGTTCGCCCATGCAGGCGCGGTGCGCATCGACCACATCCTCGGCCTGTTCCGCCTGTGGTGGATCCCCTCCGGGCACACGCCCAAGGACGGCGCCTATGTGCAGTACGATTCCGAGATCATGCTCGGCATCCTGGCACTTGAGGCGTCGCGCGCCCACGGCGTGGTCGTCGGCGAGGATCTGGGCGTCGTGCCTGACCACGTCTCGACGTCGCTGTCCGCGCATCAGGTGCTGGGTTGCGCCGTCGAATGGTTCGAGCAGATGGACGGCAAGTTCCGCGCCCCGAAGGATTGGCGCGAGTTCTCGCTCGCCTCGGTGAACACGCACGACCTGCCGCCCGCAGCCGGATATCTCGCATACGAGCACGTCGAACTGCGCGAGCGCCTGGGACTGATCGAAGGATCGGTCGAGGACTTCGAGCAGAACGCGCGCGCCGAGCACAAGGCCATGATGGTCATGCTGATCGTCAACGGCTATCTCGACCCCGACCTGCTGAAGGACGAGAAAGCCCACGAGCAGGAGATCGTCGAGGCGCTGTACCGCGGCCTGCGCGGCTCCCCGTGCAAGCTGCTCGCGGCGTCCATCGTGGACGGCGTGGGAGAGCGCCGCGCCCAGAACCAGCCCGGCACCAACAACGAATATCCGAACTGGCGCATCCCGCTGGCCGACGGCAAGGGCAATGTCGTGCCGCTGGAGGAGCTGTTCTCCAACACGCGTCTGCTCTCGCTCGCCAAGGTCATGCAGGGGCGCTGAGGGTGCGATATGGGCATGCCATCCGGCCGTACATGAGGTGTCGTTCGGCCGGATGATGAAGTGTGTCGTGTGGCGTTGCGAAATGTCAAAGGTGGCGTTATCATAGAGGATTGTTGTGTTTCCCTAAGGGGTCCTTCAAAGCGCTTTCCCACTCGCCATCGAGGACTTTCAGGGAGCCCACGGATAATGAGGCCGAAACCGCCAAGCCTGACCAGCGCGGCAGTCCAAGCCCGGAACACAATAAGCAAGAAAAGGTACACCAGTGAAAACTTTCACTCCGAAACCAGCCGATTTGACTCATGACTGGTACATCATCGACGCCACCGACGTGGTGCTCGGTCGTCTGGCCACTCAGGTCGCCACGCTGCTGCGCGGCAAGAACAAGCCGACCTACGCGCCTCACGCCGATTCCGGTAACCACGTGATCATCATCAATGCCGACAAGATCGCTCTGACCGGCAACAAGATGGGCAAGGAACTGTACTCGCACTCCGGTCGTCCCGGTGGCCTGCGTCGCGATAGCTACGCCGAGCTGCTGGCGAACAAGCCGGAGCGCATCATCAAGGCTGCCGTCAAGGGCATGCTGCCGAAGAACCGTCTGTCCAAGGTGCAGCTGGACCGTCTCCGCATCTTCCGTGGTGCCGAGCATCCGCACACCCCGCAGCAGCCGCAGGTTTTCGAGATCGCTCAGGTCTCGCAGCAGGCCAAGTGAACCGAAGGGAGATAGAGAATCATGGCTGAAAACACCAACGACTCCGCGGTTCAGGCAACCGAAGAGGAGCTCACCAGCTACACCACCGAGACCAACGCGGGTGCCGGCACCGGCACTTCCGCGATTGCTCCGGGCTACGGCACCGGCCGCCGCAAGGAAGCCGTCGCCCGCGTGCGTCTGGTTCCCGGCACCGGCAAGTGGACCATCAACAAGCGCACCCTGGAGGAGTACTTCCCCTCCAAGCTGCTGCAGCGTGAGGTCAACTCCCCGATCGTGCTGCTCAAGCTCGAAGGCAAGTTCGACGCGATCGTCCTCGTTGACGGCGGCGGCACCACCGGTCAGGCCGGTGCCATCCGTCTCGGCGTTGCCCGCGCTCTGAACGCCATCGACCGTGACGCCAACCGCGCCGCCCTGAAGAAGGCCGGCATGCTGACCCGCGACTCCCGTGTCGTGGAACGCAAGAAGGCTGGTCTGCACAAGGCACGTCGCGCTCCGCAGTTCTCGAAGCGTTAATATACGCCAGTTCTGGCTATCGCGAGGCCCTTTTGGAAACATCGTTTCCCGAAAGGGCCTCGTTCGTTATGAGCACCTCTACTGCAGCCTGCGCATCACGCTGATGCTGAGTGCGGGCATCGTCCATACCGCCGACCCGTTAACCGTAGCGTCGCCGTCATCACGGGCCGACGCGGAAGCGCCATGCACGGTACTGGCCGCAGACATGGTCGCCGAAACATCCGCGCCAACGCCCGGGGCCTGCTCGTCATCCTCGAACAGCACATCGGCATGCTCTGTGGTGGCGCCAAACAGATCCAGCTTGTCCTGCTCGGCCAGCGACGCCTGAATGGTCTTCAATAGCTGATGGATGTTGTCCTTCTCGCTGACGGACATGGTCCAGTTGCTGCGCAGCGCCTGGTTCTTGCCGATACGCTGCAGCCGATCGCCCGGCGCCGGCCGCAGTCCGACCGCGGTCGCGGAACTCCAGTCACACTGCCAGGAGCAGTCGCTCGGCAGGGTGAACCGGCGTACCTCGTCGACGCCGTTGATCACGATGAGCACATCGACCTCATCCTGCGAGAGCAGTCGCATCGCGAAGCTGCGTATCGTCGTGTCGAACCAGTCCCGATCCATCGGCGTGGTGCCGTCGGGCAGATACCATTGCACGCGGCTCGACGGCTTGAACAGGCCGAGCTGCGTGAGCCGCGTGAAGAACTCCTCGTGATGGTACAGTCCCAGCGACTTGCGTATCGACAGCAGTCGGGACACCGTATCCAGGCGGTGCATCTGCATGGTTTTGCGGGTCTGGTACATCCAGTCCCAGTTCAGCCAGGTGATGTCGTTGTCCTGCGCATAGGCGTTGTTGTTGCCGCTCTGCGAGTTGCCGAATTCGTCGCCCGCCAGCATCATCGGCGTGCCCAGCGACAGCATCAGCGTGCCGAGCATGTTCATGGCGGCCTGCTCGCGTTTGCGGATGATCGCCGGGTCGTCGGACGGCCCCTCGACACCGAAGTTCGCGGAGTGGTTCACGTTCGATCCGTCGATATTGTTCTCGCCGTTGGCTTCGTTGTGCTTGACCGCGTATCGGGTCAGGTCGGTGAGCGTGAATCCGTCGTGGCACGAGACGTAGTTGATCGAGGACACGCATCCGCGCCCGGGCTCCGTGGCGAACAGGTCGGACGAACCGCACAGTCGCGTGGCCATCTCCTGCATGCCGATACCGCTGGGCGCCCCCGGTTGGGTGTCGGTGATCCAGAATCGGCGCACCGTGTCGCGGAACCGGTCGTTCCACTCGCTGAACGGCATGCCGAATCCGCCGGTCCTCCATCCCTGCGGCCCCAGGTCCCAAGGCTCCATGATGAGTTTCAGGTTGCCGAGCAGCAGGTCGGAACGCAACGCATACAGGAACGGGTGATGCTTGGTGAAGTCCCCGTCCAGCCGCGCCAGCGACACGCCGAGATCGAATCGGAACCCGTCGATGCCGATGCGCTTGGCCCAATACCGCAGCGAGTCCACGGCGAACGTCACCACGTGCGTGTTGGTGAAGTCGAAGGTGTTGCCGCAGCCGGTGGTGTCCTCAAGCCGCCCGATATTGCCCTTCTGACGCCGGTAATACAAGAGCGCGTCCAGACCGCGCCAGCATGTCGTCGGCCCTTCCACGCCGCCTTCGCAGGTGTGGTTGTACACCACGTCCATGATGACCTCGAACCCGGCCTCATGCAGCGCGCGCACCATGCCGATGACCTCGTCGCGGACCGCCTGGGCCCCCTTGCGCTGGGCTTCGGCAGTGGCGTACGAAGGCTCGGGGGAGAAGTAGCTGAGTGGCGAGTACCCCCAGTAGTTGTGCCGCCCGCGCTCCTGCAGGAACAGCTCGTCCTGCTTGGCCTGGATGGGCAGCAGCTCGATGGAGGTGACGCCCAGGGATTGCAGGTACGAGAGCGTGGTCGGGTGGGCGAGGCCCGCGTACGTGCCGCGCAGTTCCTTGGGCAGCCAAGGTGCGTTCGCGGTGAATCCCTTGACGTGCAGCTCGTACAGTACGGTCTTGCTCCACGGCACGTGCGGGTGCGAGGGGTCGGCGTCGTGCTTGGTCTTGTCCCGGTCGTCGATGGCCACCGACACGGGCATGTTGCCCAGTGCGTCGACGGTGCTCATCGGCCCGAACGCGGAGCCGCGCACCTTGCCGTCCTCGCTGACGTCGCACTGGTATGAGAACGCGGCCGGCGACAGCTTCATGCGGCCGTCGATCCCCTTGCCATACGGGTCGAGCAGCAGCTTGTACGGGTTGAACCGCAGCCCCTTGCTCGGATCCCACGCGCCGTCCACTCGGTAGGCGTAGCGCATGCCGTCCCACGCCTTGGGAAGATGCACGTACCACAGGCCGTAGTTCGGCCCATCCATGCGGAACAGCGTCTCGCGCACGTACATGGGCTCGATGATGCGCGTGCAGACGGCGTGCTCGTGTATTTCGTTGATGAACGGCGTTGCTGAATCATCGAAGATGCGGATGGCGTCGTTGAAGAAGGCGGTGGGTTGATCGACCTTCTCGTAGATGCAGAGCCACACCTGATCGGCTGTTTCGGAACGGACGATGACATCGGCGCCGCCGTCTTCCGTGAAGTACAGGCCCGGTCGTGTCGCATAGCGATGAGGGATTGCATACCGCTGAGGTATCGCGTGTTTCATACACCCATTGTAACGGTGTCGATTTTCGTCCGTGTCGGAGCGGGCGAGGACGGGTGCGGGCCCGTGTTCCAGCCGCACAGCGCGTCCATGTAGGGGTCGGTGAACTGCATGGCCGCGCCGATGGCGCCGCTGTTCTCGTCGCTGCGGCTCAGCCGAAGGGTGAAATGGTCGGTGCCGAACACGCTGAGGGCCGTGACCCGCCGCTGCAGGTCGGCGATGTTGTCGTGGTCGAGGTACAGCGCCGCCTCCCCGCCGATGACGACGTCGGCGCAGATGACACACCGCACGTTGGCGATGGCCAGCGCCACGTGGTCGAGCCAGTCGTTCATGCGCTCGCGGTGATGGGTCTCGCCTTGCTCCAGCACGCTGAAGAAGCCGGGGATGCTCTCGTAGTCCTCCGGCAGGTTTTCGGGAGAGCAGTAGGCGGCCATGCAGCCGCGCCTGCCGCAGTGGCACGGTTTGCCGCCTGGGACGAGCGTCATGTGTTCGATGGCGCCATCGCACAGGTTCGGGCCGCGGTGCAGACGGCCGTTCATGATGAGCGCGCCGCTGGGTCTGCGGTTCAGGTACAGGCATATGGCGTCGCTGATGGCGGTGTCGTGCAGCGTTTCGGTCATGGCGATAGCCGCGGCCTCGCGGATTAGTTGACGCGGGTAGCGCACCGACTGGGCGATGGTGTCGATGGTGACGCCGGTCGCTCCGGTCGAGTCGTTGAAGGTGATGACGGTGCCGTCGGCCGAGATGGCACCGGGGATGGCGAAGGATACGCCGAGAACGGGGCCGTGGGCCTTTTCGGTCTCCGCGGCGAAATCGTTGATCGCCGAACCCATCCGCTGGTAGTAGGCGTTGGTGTTGGCATAGGGGAGCGTGCGCGAGAGGGTGGCGATGGGGCGCCCCTGCAGGTCGATGGCGCATAGGCGCAGGGTGTTGCGGTGCATGGTGACGCCGATTGCGGTGCGATGACTCGGGTTGAACCGGTAGCTTTGGGATTTGCGGCCGCCCGTGGAGTCGGTCAGGGGGCCGGGGGCGATGATGCCGTCGTGTTCGAGCGCGCGGATGTTGCCGGTGATGGTCGGCAGGCTCAGCTGCAGATCGAGCTGCAGCTGGCGCTTGGTGACGTTGCCGTGCATTGCGAGGTGGCGGATGATGGCCTGCCTGTTGCGCGTCTTGGTGATGTTTCGGGTTGTGGCGATGTCGGTGTCCGTGGTCGTCATTGGGGCCTCGTTGCTGGGTCGATTCCGTGTGGTGCCGGACGCATGACACCGCTTTTAATAAATAATTTTATAAAAGTTTGTCGACGAGTGCAACTTTTATAAACATACTTTATATAAGTTGTGTCTCGGAAATTCGTTTGATGGTGTGCGATGTCGCAAAAAGCGAACAAAAGATATCATTTCGTGGAATATCGGCAGCAAAACAGGGTTAAATATAACAAATAGCAACAAATAAATACCAAAAACAAACACGAAACGCCGTCGTTTTTGTTCGTGTGCGTTTGCGCAGTGTATCACGTAGATTGTGACGTAGGCCACAGATGCGCAATAGCGAGCATGTGGATGGATGATCCGCCAGGTGATGGCGGCAACGACAACGGAATGAAACCACAGCTAGTCGAGGAGTATTCATGGCAGAAGCAACACAGGTCGAGGCGCCCGCCAAGCCGAGCCCCGAGGAGAAGCGCGCGGCGGCCGAAGCCGAGGTCGACGCCCTTGTCAAGAAGGGTCTCAAGGCCCTTGACGAGTTCGAGAAGCTCGATCAGAAGCAGGTCGACCGCATCGTCGCCAAGGCGTCCGTCGCGGCCCTGAACAAGCATCTGGTGCTCGCGAAGATGGCCGTCGATGAGACCGGCCGTGGTCTCGTCGAAGACAAGGCCACCAAGAACATCTTCGCCTGCGAGCACGTCACCCACTACATGGCCGGGCAGAAGACCGTCGGCCTGATCCGCGAGGACGAGGTCATGGGCATCGACGAGGTCGCCGAGCCGGTCGGCGTCGTCGCCGGTGTCACCCCGGTCACCAACCCGACCTCCACCGCCATCTTCAAGTCGCTGCTGGCACTCAAGACCCGCTGTCCGATCGTGTTCGGCTTCCACCCGGGCGCCCAGAAGTCGTCCGTGGCCGCCGCGAAGATCGTCCGCGACGCCGCGATCGAAGCAGGCGCACCCGAGAACTGCGTGCAGTGGATCGAACACCCGTCCATCGAGGCGACCGGCGCGCTGATGAAACACCCGGGCGTCGCCACCATCCTGGCCACCGGCGGCCCCGGTATGGTCAAGGCCGCGTACTCCTCCGGCAAGCCCGCCCTCGGCGTCGGCGCCGGCAACGCTCCGGCCTACATCGATACTGATGTGGACATCGAACGTGCGGCGAACGACCTGATCCTCTCTAAGCACTTCGATTACGGCATGATCTGCGCCACCGAGCAGGCCATCATCGCCCACAAGGACGTCTACGCGCCGCTCGTCAAGGAGCTCAAGCGCCGCAAGGCATACTTCGTCAATGCGGACGAGAAGGCGAAGCTGGAGCAGTACATGTTCGGCTGCACCGCCGGCTCCGGCCAGAAGCCGGTCCTCAACTCCGTGGTGCCGGGCAAGTCCCCGCAGTTCATCGCCAAGGCCGCCGGCTTCGAGATCCCCGCCGACGCGACGATCCTCGCCGCCGAATGCAAGGAGGTCTCCGACGACGAGCCGCTGACCCACGAGAAGCTCGCCCCGGTGCAGGCCGTGCTCAAGGCCGACGACAAGGAGCAGGCCTTCGAGATGTGCGAGAAGATGCTCAAGCTCGGTGCCGGCCACACCGCCGCCATCCACACGAACAACGAGGCGCTGGTGCGCGAGTACGGCCTGCGCATGCACGCCTGCCGCATCATCTGGAACCAGCCGAGCTCGCTCGGCGGCATCGGCGACATCTACAACGCGATTGCCCCGTCGCTGACCCTGGGCTGCGGCTCCTACGGTGGCAACTCGGTGTCCGGCAACGTCCAGGCCGTGAACCTGATCAACATCAAGCGCATCGCTCGGAGGAACAATAACATGCAGTGGTTCAAGATTCCGGCCAAGACGTACTTCGAGCCGAACGCCATCAAGTACCTGCGCGACATGCACGGCATCGAGAAGGCCGTCATCGTGTGCGACAAGGTGATGGAGCAGCTCGGCATCGTCGACAAGGTCATCGACCAGCTGCGCGCCCGTGACAATCGCGTCACCTTCCGAATCATCGACTACGTCGAGCCGGAGCCCTCCGTCGAGACCGTCGAGCGCGGCGCCGAGATGATGCGCGAGGAGTTCGAGCCCGACACGATCATCGCGGTCGGTGGCGGCTCCCCGATGGACGCGGCCAAGATCATGTGGCTGCTCTACGAGCACCCGGAAATCTCCTTCTCCGACGTGCGTGAGAAGTTCTTCGACATCCGCAAGCGCGCGTTCCGCATCCCGCCGCTGGGCGAGAAGGCCAAGCTCGTGTGCATCCCGACCTCGTCGGGCACTGGTTCGGAGGTGACGCCGTTCGCCGTGATCACCGACCACAAGACCGGATACAAGTACCCGATCACCGACTACGCGCTGACCCCGTCCGTGGCCATCGTGGACCCGGTGCTGGCCCGCACCCAGCCGCGCAAGCTGGCCTCCGACGCCGGCTTCGACGCCCTGACCCATTCCATGGAAGCCTACGTGTCCGTGTACGCGAACGACTTCACCGACGGCATGGCCCTGCACGCGGCCAAGCTCATCTGGGACAACCTGGCCGAGTCCGTCAACGGCGAGCCGGGTCTCGCCAAGACCGACGCGCAGGAGAAGATGCACAACGCCGCCACCATGGCCGGCATGGCGTTCGGCTCCGCGTTCCTCGGCATGTGCCACGGCATGGCCCACACCATCGGCGCCCTGTGCCACATCGCCCACGGCCGCACCAACTCCATCCTGCTGCCGTACGTGATCCGCTACAACGGTGCCGTCCCGGAGGAGCCGACCAGCTGGCCGAAGTACAACAAGTACGTCGCCGACAAGCGCTACCAGGACATCGCCCGCATCATCGGCATCGACCCGGGCAAGACCCCGGCCGAAGGCGTCGAGAACCTGGCGAAGGCCGTCGAGGACTACCGCGACAACAAGCTCGGCATGAACAAGTCCTTCCAGGACTGCGGCGTGGAAGAGGACTACTTCTGGAGCGTGCTCGACCAGATCGGCATGCGCGCTTACGAGGACCAGTGCACCCCGGCCAACCCGCGCATCCCGATGATCGAGGACATGAAGGACATCGCCGTGGCCGCATACTACGGCGTGCCGCAGGCCGAAGGCCACAAGATTCGCGTCGAGCGCGAGGGCGTGGCCGCCACCGAAGAGGCGTCCGAGCGCGTCTGACGATGGCATGACATCACCCATCCCAGGTGATTGAACCAATGTGGGGGTCTTCCTATGCGGAAGGCCCCCACAATTATTTCAGGCCATTCCTGCCTCCCGCTGGCGGGAGGTGGCACGTAGTGCCGGTGGGTGGTCACGCGGATTCAGTGATTACCTCCACTAATCTTCTCTTCGCGACTACCCACTGAATCCGTCAATTACCTGCCTTGTCTCCCTCCGCGGCGGTGATCGCCTCGGCTATCGGATCATGCCGGAAATCGTGGTTGCGATACTCAGGATCATCCACCGGCAGATGCTGCACCAGCGTGTCGAACACCTGACTGTATATCTTGCCGTGATCGAGCACCGCGTCGAGCACGTGACCGCCGAACGTGCGATCGTCTGACAGAAAATGCTCGTGAAAACCGGCGACGGCGGCTCCATGAAACATCTCCGGCGAGAAATATCCCAGCATCGTGCCCTTCACGTCGTGCCGCAGGAACATCGCCTGCCGGTCGGCGACCTCCACCAGAGTCGGGTACGGGGCCTGCTGTTTGATGACCGCCCTCGTCTTGATGAAGCTGAAGGTGCCTCGCACGATGACCGAGAAGAACGTGTTGGCGCGGCCGTTCGCCTCGACGATGCGGTTGTTGAGATCCTCCAGGCCGATATCGCGGCGCTCGCACTGGTATTGGAACGCGGCGTGATGCACGTTCGCAAACGGCATGGTGAAATCGTCCGGCACGCGTTCCGCCACGCCGCTTTGTCCGACCTTATAGGCGACGCCGTCGAGGATGATGAGCTCGCCGTCGAGCCCCTCGCCGGTTCCGATGCCGGTGTCGCCGTGGGTGAGCAGTTCGCCGATGGTCGTGGTGCCTTCGAGCAGTCCGGGCACCAGCAGCGCCAGCGTGCCGTGCTGGTACAGCTGGTTGGCGTGATGCGCCGTGATGGGTTTGATCTGTGCAGCTTGCGATTTTGTCACGGTGATTACGATAATGCAGCACGCGGGGCACTTCAACGCGGGCTTCACATAGGGGAGCGCCTGCGCTGTGACCTGCCTCACGAACAACACGGCCACCTCATCCCGCCAAAGTCCCATCTGCGGCCTCTGAAATGGGACTATGGTCGGGGAGGGAGTCGGATAGGAAGGAGGAGGCGGATCGCCGCTATGCCAGGTGAGGACAGATGATGATGACCGCTATGAACACCAGTAGCAGGCACATCGCTTCGGTGACGCCGGCGATCATCGGTTTTGGCCGTCGTTGCCCCACAGCGAGCGCTCCCGGCGCAGCCATGCGGCGAGGAATGACAGCCTGGCCAGCACGACGAACGAAGGCGCCCACCGCAGCGCGCCCGGACGCATGATGACGAATGGCAGTCCGACCACGCACACGGCCGCCGAATACACGATCGTCGGCGGCATCCAACGGCGGGCGAGCCGTGATTTGAACCATCGCGCCGCGGAGAACTGCACGCAATAGCACAGCACCCAGGCGGCGAACAGCCATACGGTGTCCGCGTTGACGCCGCCCAGTATCACTCCGGCGCTCGCGGCTACCTCCGATGCTGCGGTTCAGGCTCCGAATGCCGTTTCGCCACGGCGGCACCGCCCGTCAGCAGTGCGAGTGCCGCCAGGGCGATGATCGGAGCCGTGCTGGCGCCGGTCTTGGACAGCGGGTTGGACACGCCGTTCGGCTGCGTCGATGGCCTTCGTGGACTTGTCGGAGTAAGTCGCGGTAATCTTCAGACCAGTCGGGTCGAACTGCTCCTGATGTTCCTACACCCAGATCTTCTCGATCTCACGGAACTTCGCATCGCCGACCGTCGAACGCAACGCGGCGAGGGCGAGCGCGCCGCGGTTGTACGCCGCGGAAGCACCGCCGAACAGATCGGTCTCGTTCTCATCGCCGGTGACCGGGTACTTCCACCACGGGTTGCTGGCGTCGGTGGTGTCGTACAGCTCTTCCACTTCGCCTGCACGTCGAGGCCGCTGGTGTTCTCGTAATACTGACCGTTTCCGAACCTTCGGGCATGGATTGTGGATATTGGTGCACGAAAGCCTGGCAGAGTGGAATTTTCCCCTTCCCTGAATGTCTCTCCCAAGTTGGTTGTCATCGTACAGCACGAAAACCGTGCGCGGGGCCGTTTGGCTACTGCCTTTCCCGATAGTCCATTGAAAATCGCGTACGGATAGGTGTATCGGCGCACTGAGAGGTGAGAATAATGGGCTATCTGCATTTCGAGGGGTTGATGGCAGAGTAGAGGCGCTCCGGGAACCGCATGATTCCAACAACCGTAGGGCAGTGATACCGAGGGTATCGTGCTCCGACAACCTCACGAAACGCAGATAGACGTTCCCGAGGCGCCAAATCAACCTCACGAAACGTAGATAGCGCCGAGGGGCGGCAGCCCTGAGGGGATATGGCAGGATTCGGGCGTGCGACACGCCCGCGGAGCCGTGTGGCCGGTAGCCCGGTGGGCTGCCGGTAGGCGACGCCGAGGGGCGGCAGCCCTGAGGGGATATGGCAGGATTCGGGCGTGCGACACGC
>ENA-OVFS01000139-OVFS01000139.1-human-gut-metagenome-genome-assembly--contig:-NODE-139-length-93845-cov-12.317550_pt1 | contig 93845 bp, 85 predicted proteins | sample MGYA00237763_ERZ505405 | MGnify/ENA primary metagenome ERZ505405 (study PRJEB26158, sample SAMN06016401) | human gut metagenome | biome: human gut; feature: ankylosing spondylitis patient; material... | reverse complement strand
CGCCTCGTTCGGGACGAGGAGGCCGTGGGTTCAAATCCCGCTGCTCCGACTGAAAAAGACCGGTACACATTCGTGTGCCGGTCTTTTTCTATATCCGCAGCGGGATTTGAACAGCAGCGGAGCCGACCGCCGCCTGCGGCGGAAACAGGGAGGCGAGGCTGGGGCAGCGCTCCGTTTTTTCAAAGCCCCGCCAAGGGGCTGCGGAAAAAGCGGCAAGCGCAACTCGCAGGCGGCGCAGCAGGGCAAGCAATCAGCCCGGCGGGCTGTTGCTTAGTCCGCGGATCCCAATCTGTAGGAATGTCAACAGTTGGTGACTGACATTCGGAGGCGGGCGTGAGATATGCCATCACACATTCGTGCACGGACTGGGCCGAGCGACTAGGAGCGTTATCGTTGCTTGATGCTGTCATGTAGGATAGAATATATTTGAGAATATTTTAGGATGAATCTTGATTGTTTAATAAAAGATATTTATAATTATAGCTAGTAGAGAAATAGCTAATAAAGAAGATAAGCGAATTCATATGGAGGACTTATGAAGTACGCGATTATTGAAACCGATACAAAGCCCACTAAAGCTCCCGAGAAGTTTAGTGTTTATAAAATTGATGGTGAAGAGTACGTGTTTTGCCCTGTTAGAAAGAAACTGTATAAAGCGAAGCCAGAAGAAAAAGTTCGTCAATGGTGGCTTTACCGTCTAAAAGAAGTATATGGGTATAATTTTTCACAAATAGCAGTAGAAGTGAAAGTTATTGTGGGATCCACAGAAGCTAAAAAGCGTGCAGACATCGTTGTATATACTGATGAGAAAAAAGCAACGCCAAGAATTTTCATCGAGGTAAAAAAACCGGAACGAAAAGATGGAATAGAACAACTAAAGGTTTACTTGAATGCCACGGGATGTCGTTTGGGGGTGTGGAGCAATGGCGAACCTCCGCATGTATACCTGCTGAGAAATGCCCCTAAAGCTGGTGAAGAGGAGACTGTTTGGAGAGAGCTACGTAATATTCCGGGAAAAACGGAAGAACTTGTAGATGTGGATAATCCCATTACAAGAAAAGAATTGGAGCCGTTAACCGATTTTTTATCAGTGATTCGTGAGTGCGAGGACTATATAAAAGCCCATGAAGGGACAAATCCATTCGACGAAATTTTTAAGCTTATTATTGCAAAACTCTATGATGAAAAAGCGAATTTGAAAAATGATGACTCTCCTGCTAAATTTAGGGTTGGAGTTTTGGAGGCTCCGGAGGAAGCTCGTCTTCGGATTGATAAACTTTTTCGACAGGCGACTACACGTTGGAAAGGGGTTTTTCAAAACAATGAAGCAATCCTTTTAACCGATGGTAGTTTAGCATACTGTGTATCAGCGCTGCAAAAAGCATATTTATTAAAATCTCCTGCTGATATTTTGGGAGCAGCGTTTGAGGTTATGGTAAACCCAGATATGAAAGGGGACAAAGGCCAATATTTTACACCGCGTCATGTAGTAAAGATGTGCATCGATGTTTTGCAACCAAAAGACGGTGAAAGTGTATTTGATCCTGCATGTGGTAGCGGTGGATTTTTAATCGGTGCATTGGATTACGTGTATAGGCAAATTGAAAAAGATCGTGATAATGAAAGTGACATTATAGAAAATAAAAAAGATTATGCCTCGGAATGTGTATTTGGCATTGACTACGATCAGACAATTGCTAAAGTTGCGAAAGCATATATGCTAATTTGGGGCGATGGGCGTTCAAATATAGCAGCATGTGATGGTTTGAACTCAAATAGTTGGGATGATGATACATTAGCAAAATTTACTGTAGGAAGAGGAAAGGAAAAAAACCTAAGACAATTTGATATTATTGTTAGCAATCCTCCCTTTGCAGGTGATATTTCTTCAGACGATACGCTTTCACAGTACGAGCTGGCTTTTAAAGTTGATAAAAAGGGAAATAGAAAACGTCTAAATAAAGTGGCAAAAGAAAAATTGTTTATTGAACGAAGCATTAGCATGCTTCAGCCTTGTGGGCGAATGGCAATTGTTTTACCACGGGGAATTCTTAAAAATTATTCTGATGAAAGAGTACGACGCTATATTTTGAAAAATGCAAAAATTTTGGGTGTTGTTGGCTTAGGTGGAAACATGTTTAAACCCTTTACCAACACAAAAACCGTCGTACTATTTATCCAAAAGCGGTTTAAGCCATATGATAATATAGAGCAATGTCACTTGGCGGACGAAAAAATGAAGCTTGTATTTTGCGTAACTGAAAAATCTGGAAAAGATAAGACGGGAAAAATTATTACAGATGAAGCAGGTGCAATTTTGTCTGATTTGCCAGAAATAACGGATTATTTGATTGACAACATCAAGTATATGTCTGAACAGGAACTGAAAAATGAATATGAAAGAGTGATGCAGCAGACAAGTGAAAGTAAGGGTGTTGAATAATGGCGTTGATGATAACTCGTGAATTTCAGAATGTAATTTTAGAGCTAAATGATCCGGATCAGGGAATGTACACGATAAATCATATATTTGAGCCGGAATTTCATCAAGAAATATATGTTCAAGCGTGTAAAAATACAAAACAAATTGAAGGAGCATTTCAAGTAGGAACGACAGAATTGCTCGAAACCTCGATTCATCGAGGAACGCAACCGGATTATGCGGACGATGAAATGGATGAAGAGACATTGTACTATGAGGGAATGGTTGGCAGTGACGGAAACAGACTGGAAGATCCCCAAAAGCTATATAATATTTGCGCTCTTAAATCAAATTGTATTCGAAATGGATATATCGATACAAGTTTAGCTCGTTCTGTGACACGACCGTTTTATGAAAAAGTGAAAGCAAAAGCGGGCGTAAAAAAGAATGATATTCTGATTAATTCGACTGGGGATGGAACAATTGGCCGTGTGGCGGTATATAACTATGATTTTCCTGCAATTGTAGATGGGCATATTACGATTGTGAGGTATAAGAACGAAAAATTGGCGTGGTACATTGCGGCTTTTTTACAAACGAGCACAGGACAAAATCAAATTTACCGTTATATCAATGGTTCGAGTGGACAAGTTGAAATCTACCCGCAAGATATTTCGCGAATCTGGATTAAGCCAGCAGATAATAACAAAATAGATGAGGTAGCCCAAAATTTTAAAAGAGCATGTGAAAAACATGACGAATTTTATCACGATTTAACTGCAGCGTTGCACAATATCTGAAAGCGAAAAAATTGGGGTGCAGAATATCTTGATCTTTTTTTCATTTATCGTAGGGCGGAAAATTAGTGCAACATCAAAATGGCATATTTAGGATATGTAATTTTACGCGCTGTTGCTGTTGTATTAAAAAGTTGAATTGCTATAATAATGAAACTTAAAGTAGAGCAGTAGCGTGAGTGCAACTGTATTATTCACACATTTCTCTATCTCTTTCCCTGAAAATATGGTAGAATAGTACCAATACGACACAGGGAGGTCTTTCTATGCTCAAACGTCTGCGCAGCGCCCATCCGATGCTCTACTGCCTCGGGGCTGAGGTGCTGTTTCTGGGGATGCTGTTCGTGGCGTCGATGGTGTCGCTTCTGGGGATCTTATTCGTCCTGCGCGACCTCGAGATGGCCGACGACTATCTGCTGACGACCCTGCAGGAGGCGGCGGGCATCCTGACGGCCTGCTTCCTTCTGGCCCGCACCGGGAAGATCGGTCTGCTCCGCCGCCGGGGCAGCGGCTTCTTCAACGGATTGCTGGTGGGCCTGTACCCCATCGCGCTCATCGGCTACAATGCCTACAACACCCTGCTGTTCGGCCGCCCGGAGGGCGATATGCTGCCCGCATGGCGCATCGTGTGGTTCCTGCTGGGCATGACCAGTGTGGGCGTGGCCGAAGAGTTTCTGTTCCGGGGGGTCATCGCCCAGACCCTGCTCGAGCACTTCGGCACCAGCCGGGGCGGCGTTTGGAAAGCCTGCCTGCTGTCGGGCCTGTACTTCGGCGCGGCCCACCTGACCAATCTCACCGGCAGCGCGCCGCTGGGCGTGCTGATGCAGTGTGTCTTTGCGTCGTCGCTGGGCACCCTGCTGGCAGCAGTCTATTTCCGCACCGGCAACATCTGGGTGACGGTGTTCATCCACGCTGCGATGGACATCACCTCCATGCTGGTGGGCGGCTTGTACGGCACCCAGTCAGTGGCCGACAGCATCAGCACCTACGACATCACCATGCTGGCGTCGGTGGCGGTCTATCTCATCCCCACAGCGTTCCTGCTGCGGAAAAAGAAGATCGGCGAAGTGGAGCTTTACTTCGGACGGGATGTGCCATCAGAGAAGGAATAAGAAAAAGGAGCCGCGAGGCTCCTTTTTTCGTTATACCTTATTCGTAATCAATGGGCAGCGTGGGCAGGCCGTTCAGCTCCAGCCCGGCGGTATGGCCCGCGATGTACTGGTAATACCCCTGCGCCGCGATCATGGCGCCGTTGTCGCCGCAGAACTTCAGCTCAGGCAGATAGACCTTTGCGCCCAGCTTCTGGGCACCGTCGTTGACCAGCTGGCGCAGACGGCCATTGGCTGCGACGCCGCCCGCGAGGCAGACCTGCTTTGCACCGGTGTCGGCGGCGGCGAGAAGGAGCTTTTCGGCGAGGATGCCCGCGATGCGCTCCTGAAAGCTGGCCGCAAGGTCGGGCACATGGATCTCGGTGCCCTTCATCTGGGCCTGATTCACCTCGTTCAGCACAGCGGTCTTGAGGCCGGAGAAGCTGACATTGTATCGGCCCTCGACGTGGGGGACGGGCAGGCGGTAGGCCTTCGGGTCTCCGGTCTTGGCGGCATTGGCAACGCTGGGGCCGCCGGGATAGGGCAGGCCCAGCGTCCGGGCCACCTTGTCGAAGGCCTCACCGGCGGCATCGTCCACCGTGTGGCCGAGGATGTGGTAGTGGGTGTAGTCCTGGACCTCCACGATGTGGCTGTGTCCGCCGGATGCCACGAGGCAGAGGAAGGGCGGCTTCAGCTCGGGGTGGGTGAGGTAAAGGGCCGCGATGTGGCCCCGCAGATGGTGGACCGGCACCAGCGGCTTGCCCGCCGAGTAGGCGAGGCCTTTGGCGAAGTTGACGCCCACCAGCACTGCGCCGATGAGTCCGGGCGCGAAGGTAACGGCTACGGCATCCACGTCGTCGATGGTCTTTCCGGCGTCCAGCAGAGCCTTTTTGACGGTGGCGCTGATGAACTCGCAGTGGCGGCGGCTGGCGATCTCGGGCACGACGCCGCCATAAAGCGCCTGTTCCTTGACGCTGGTGGAGATGACGTTGCTCAGCAGATGCCGGCCATCCTCCACCAGAGATGCGGCGGTCTCGTCGCAGGTGGATTCGATTCCTAGAATGATCATGGTCTTAGTGGGCCTCCAGCCAGTTTTTGCCCTGATGCACCTCGGTGCTCAGGGGCACAGCGTAATTGACACAGCCTTCCATCTCTTCTTGTAAGATAGAAGCAGCCTTTGCGGCCTCCGCCTCCGGGGCCTCCACGATGAGTTCGTCGTGGACGGTCAGGATGAGGCGGCTCTCCATCTTCTCGTCCCGCAGACGCCGCCAGACCCGCACCATCGCCAGCTTGATGACGTCGGCGGCAGTGCCCTGAATGGGGGTGTTGCGGGCCATCCGCTCGCCACTGGCCCGGATGTTATGGTTGTTGCTGGTCAGCTCGGGCAGGGAGCGGCGGCGTCCGAAGAGGGTGGACACATAGCCGCAGGCCCGGGCGTCGGAGATGGTCTTGTCCATATAGCCGCTCACCTTCGGGAAGGTGGCCAGATAGTTTTTCAGGAAAGCGTCGGCCTCCTTGACGCTGACGCCGATGTCCTTCGAGAGGCTGTAAGCGCCCTTGCCGTACATGATGCCGAAGTTGATGGCTTTGGCAGAGGAGCGGAGACGGGGCGTGACCTGCTCGAGGGGCAGGTTGTAGATCTTCGCGGCGGTGCTGCGGTGGATGTCCTCGCCGGTCAGGAAGGCCTGCTGCATATGCTCGTCGCCGGTGACGTGAGCGAGGATGCGCAGCTCGATCTGGCTGTAATCGGCGTCCACCAGCACGCAGCCGGGCCGCGCCACAAAGTAGGCGCGGAGCTGGCTGCCCAGCTCGGTGCGGATGGGGATGTTCTGCAGGTTGGGGTTGTCGGAGGAGAGACGTCCGGTGCGGGCTTCGGTCTGGTTGAAGCGGGTGTGGATGCGGCCATCCTCCGCGATGACCTTCAGAAGCCCTTCGACATAGGTGGAGTTGAGCTTCTGGTAGGCGCGGTACTGCAAAATGTCCTCCACCAGCGGGTAGTCCCGCAGGGACTCCAGAGTCTCGGCGTCGGTGGACCAGCCGCGCTGGGTCTTCTTGCCGTGGGGCAGGCCCATGGTGTCGAAGAGCATCTCGCCCAGCTGCTTGGGGCTGTTGGGGTTGAAGCTGGCGCTGCCTGTCTCCATATGGATGCGGGTGAGGACGTCTTCCAGCTCGGCCCGCATTTTCACGCCGAACTTCTCGATGCCCTCCCGGTCCACGAGGATGCCGATGCGGGTCATGTCGGCCAGCACCTGTGCCAGCGGGAACTCGATGTCGTTGTAGAGCGCGTCCTCGCCCAGCGCGGTGATCTCCGCCTTCATCTTGGCGAAGAGGTCGGCCAGAGCACCGGCGTCCGGCCATGCCTCACAGGTGAAGGCGGCGTCGGCGCGGTAGCGGATGATCAGCTCAGAGAGGTTGTACTTCGAGGCCGAAGCGTCCAGCAGATATGCCGCCAGCTTGCCGTCCCAGACGATGCTGCTGCCCCAGCCGCCCGCCGCCATCGCGCGGGCGTAGAGAGGGGCGCTGTCGAAGACGTCGAGGGTGACGTCCGCGTTGTCCAGCAGGCGGAGGAGGTCGTCGGCTTCCAGCGGGAAGACGGTCCTGTCCTGCACGGCATACCATGCGGCGGGCTGCAGCTCCACGATGCGGGTGCCCTGCTTGCCCATGACGGCAGGCCGGGCCGCCACGAGGTAATGGCCCTTCGGCTCTGCGGGCAGAGCGGCGGTCCCGGCCTCCGGCAGCGGCCCGGCACTGGCCTTGGCCGGGTCGGCAGCAGGCACGACGTCGCTGAGGCCGAAGCGGGTGATGAGGGAGTGCAGCTCCAGCTCCTGCATCAGCCGGACGGCCTCGGCCTTGTTGCCCTCATCCACGACATACGCACCCTCGGCGGTGTCGATGGGGGCGTCGGTGCGGATGGTGCCCAGCGTGTAGCTCAGCTCAGCCATTGCCCGGTCCTCGGCCAGATGCTCCCGCTGCTTGGGCTTGATGGTCTTGTCGGCGGTGTCGTCGAGGTGGGCGTAGACCCCCGCGAGGCTGCCGTATTTCTGGATAAGGGTGACGGCGCTCTTCTCGCCGATGCCCTTGACGCCCGGGATGTTGTCGGAGGCGTCGCCCATCAGGCTCTTGATGTCGATGAGCTGGCGGGGGGAGACGCCGTATTTCTCCTTCACGGCCTCCACGTCCATGGTGACGGTCTTGCTGCGGCCCATGGCGGTGGTGGCCAGCAGGACGGTGGTGGTGTCGCTGACCAGCTGCAGGCTGTCCCGGTCTCCGGTGGCGAGGAAGCAGTCGTCGCTGCGGGCGGCGCAGGCGGCGGACAGGGTGCCGAGGATGTCGTCGGCCTCCCAGCCCTCCGCTGTCACCTCGCGGTAGCCCAGCGCGGCCAGAAGCTCTTTCAGCACCGGCATCTGTGCAGCCAGCTCGTCGGGCATCTTGTGGCGGGTGGCCTTGTAGCCATCGTACATTTTGTGGCGGAAGGTGGGGGCCTTGAGGTCGAAGGCCACGGCCACCTCGTCGGGGTCACATTCCTTGAGCAGGGAGAGCAGGATATTCAGAAAGCCGAAAATGGCGTTGGTGTAGCGGCCGTCCTTGGTGGTCAGCAGCTTGATGCCGTAAAAGGCACGGTTGGCGATGCTGTTGCCGTCGATGACCAGTAAACGCATAGCTTGTGGTCCTCCATTCCATAATTTCACATCCTATAGTATAGCACAAAATAAGGCGGATGGGGGAGGGGTTACGCAAAAAAAGCCTCTCCCTTTGGGAGAGGTGTCACCGAAGGTGACGGAGAGGGCAAGGACGCTGACGGAGAAGAATAGACAGAGTGATAGTTTCGCTCTGACAAAGAATCTGCTTATCGCTGCGCAGTGCTTCTGTCGTAGCAGCTTTGCCCTCTCAGTCATCGCTGCGCGATGCCAGCTCTCCCAAAGGGAGAGCCTTTAGGTCACTCCACCCTTATCGCCCCCACGGGGCAGGCGTTGGCGGCGTCTACGGCCAGCGGGACTTCGTCGGGCGGGATGTCGCCGGGGATGGCGACAGCCAGCGTGCCCTCCATTTGGTACACGCCGGGGCAAAGCCCGGCGCACTGGGTGCAGCCGATGCAGAGTTCAGGGTCTACGAAAGCTTTCATAAAAAGCACCTCCCATGCGTTCACGCAGAGCGTGTTGAGAGCAGTTTGGGCCGGGCGGGGGCAAAATATGCGCGCAGGTATAGGCTTTCGGGCGAAGATATGCTACAATAGAGCAGAATCAACAGGAGGGCAGGACTATGAACATCCAGATCTTCGGCACCACCAAGTGCTTCGATACCAAAAAGGCGCAGCGCTATTTCAAGGAGCGCGGCATCAGATTCCAGATGATCGACCTGAAAGAAAAAGAGATGAGCCGGGGCGAGTTCGAGAATGTGTCCCGGGCGCTGGGAGGCTGGCAGGCGCTGGTAGACCCCAACGCCAAGGACAAGCAGACGCTGGCGCTGCTGGACGCGCTGGTGGACTGGCAGAAGGAAGACAAGCTCTTTGAGAACCAGCAGCTGTTCCGCACCCCCATCGTCCGCAATGGCCGTCAGGCCACCGTGGGCTACCAGCCCGACGTCTGGAAAAGCTGGGATTGAGAAGCTGTTTTCATAACCATTGCGCACCATCTGGGCGGTCTTTTCGCTGGCATACTGCGTTGTTTTCCCTTGCAATCCGCCAAGGATTGCTGCGGAAAATCGCCTTGTCTGCCGGCGAAAAGCTTCGCCCATCTGGCACACTCTGGCTATAAAAACAGCTTCTGAGGCAGTTTCACCAAAATAACACCGGCGGGGTTTTGCACCCTGCCCGGGAATGTGGTATACTGTCTTTATCTGAAAAGTGCAATAACGCAGGAGACGATAATCATATGAAGATGGAAATGACCCCGGAAGAACACGCCCGGCTCCACCGCCGCCGCGGCCGTCAGGCCCTCGGGCTGCTCATCGCCGTGCTGGTGCTCATCGGCACGCTGACGGTGCTGCACGCAGGCGTGAGCGCTGTGGCAAAGCTGTTCGACGACACCGCCCAGCGGCAGGAATACGAAGATAAGCTGGAGGGCCTTGTGCTGTTCGACCCGGTGCCCTTCGACGGCATCGAGAACATCGACGACCTGACCCTCCGCGAAGCCGCAGTCTGGGGCTGTGTGTACAGCATTCAGGAGACGCAGGGCGGCTTCGAGGGCTACAACACCGACCCCGATACCGAGCAGCTGCTCATCCCGTCGGTGGACGTGGACGCCTACCTTGCAAAGCTCGTAGGCCCCAGCTTCCGCATGACCCATAAGACGTTCGAGATGGAGGATATGACCATCGAGTTCGACGACGCCACCCAGTGCTATAAGATCCCCATCACCGGCGGCGTGGGCAGCTACCGCGCCACCGTCACCAAGCTGTTCAAAAAGGGCGGCCTTCTCCACGTCACCGTGGGCTACATCCCCACCCAGAACGCGGACGACAGCATCCTCGTCACAAATTCGGACACGCCGACCAAGTATATGGACTACCTCTTCAGCCGTCAGAGCGGCAGCTGGTATCTCACCGGCCTGACCGAGAGCGAGACGAAGCCGGAGCAGACGGCAGCATCTGCCGCCAGCCAGCCCGCACCGATGGCGGACAGCGATGTGGAGGATGCCATCCTCGCTACCGGCGGCGAGGCCCCGGCAAGCTCCGCAGCGGCCTCTGCGGAGGCCGGTGCCGAAGCCGAGCCGCAGGCCGGGAGCGCAGCCAGCCCGGCGGCGTAAAGACGCAGAAGAAAATCCCATGTCTGTACCATACGGTATCGGACATGGGATTTTTGTGTACAGAAGTATTCTTTTGTTGGAACGTGTGGTATACTCGGCTTGGTTCAACAAATCGGAATTTGAAAGGAGCGTTTTCAATGGCAAGCAAGAAAGTCGAAATGTATGCTAAAAAACGATATGAATTAGATGAAATCAAAAATAAAATCAAAGAAGAATTTGATAAACGTAAGTTCTCCGATGTGGAATTCAAAGACGAAATTATACGTGAATTGGGAGACACCAAAACACTACTATTAATTTTTGAAAACTGGTTTTTACGAACAGGAAGTTATGCCAGTTTAGTAATTATGTTATCCGAGTATCAGGGGTATCAGAGTGCAGATATTATTGCCACTGGTGGTAAAGAAGCTTTCTTTTCTTTTGGTGCAGAAGGTGACTTTGCAAAGTTTGGAGAAGATGCTTTGAAGAATTTAGGCTTTCAAGGAAAAGTTAGATAAATTCCAGTTTGTATGAGTAAGCCCGCCCCTGCTGTGGTTTTCACAGTGGGGCGGGCTTCTTGTTATTTCAGATCAAATCTCACGACCACCAGCCGGTACCACAGATAGGGTACCATGTTCCAGATCATCCACAGTTCCATGAGGATGTAGTTGGGCAGGTCGCGGAGGCGGAAGGGGCGCTTGCCGAGGCGGCCGCTTCGGAGCAGGTCGAAGGCTTCATGCATCCCCTTGTCCCACGCCTCGCCGAAGCCCTGCTTGTGGAACTTGTAGCACTTGAGCAGATAGCCCAGCGCCAGCGGGATGAAGTTGAGGAGGAGCATCAGCAGAGGCTCGTTCTTGAGGGGGAGGAGGATGCTGTTCCGGCCGCTCTGCTGGCTCTTGAAGGCGTTGTATCGCACTGCGCCGGTGCTGGCCCCGCAGATGTGGTAGCACTTGGCTGTGGGGCAGAGGATGTTTTTGTAGCCCGCGTTGTTGGCCCGCCAGCTGAGGTCTACGTCCTCGAAGTAGGCGAAGAAATTTTCATCAAAGACGCCGATCTCGTCGAGGATGCTCTTGCGGTAGAGGGCCGCGCCGCCGCAGGCCGAGAAGATGCGCTTCTGTCTGGTGTACCGGCTGGCCCGGCGTCCGTCGCCGGTCTTGCAGGCAAAGCCCATCCATGTGACGTAGTCACCGGCGTCGTCGGCCAGCTCCCGGTCGAAGTGGCGGATCATAAGGCTCTGGACGGCAAAGATCTTCTCGTCGCTCTCGGCGGCGCGGAGCAGCTCGGCCAGCCACTGAGGCTCGGCAAAGGCATCGTTGTTGAACAGGACCACGAACTCGCTCTTCGCCCGGGCGATGCCCTGATTCACGGCATGGGAGAAGCCGGTGTTGCAGCCGTTCTCGATGAGGGTGAAGTTGGGCCGGCTGCAATAGCTGCGGGCCTGCTCGAGGCTCTCGTCGGTGGAGCCGTTGTCCACCACGATGAGTTCGAAATCCTGCTCGGTCTGGGCGTAGACCGACTCGATGGAGTCTTTGAGCCAGCCTTTGCCGTTGATGTTGGGGATGATGATGGTCGCTTTCATAGTTTTCTGTGCTCCTGCGCATTTTTCTGTAGCATACAAAAGATAGTATAGCATATTTTGCCGGGATTGAAAATTCCCTCTTGACAAAAAAGCCTAAATGAGTATTATTGTATTAAGCGCTTAACACAGCAACACAAGGAGATGAGAGGATGGGAGAACGATTCGACACGAGCCGCCCCATTTATGCGCAGATCGTGGAACGTCTCAAGGCAAAGATACTGGCGGGGGTCTATCCGCCCGGCGGGCATCTGGACTCGGTGCGCGATCTGGCGGCGGCAGCGGGGGTCAACCCCAACACCATGCAGCGGGCGCTGGCCCAGCTGGAAGCGGAGGGCCTCGTCCGCACCGAGCGGACAACGGGCCGCTTCGTTACCGAGGACACCGCTTTGTTGGAAAAGCTGCGGGACGAGACGGCCCGGGCTGTGACCGCTGAATATCTGGAAAAAATGCGCGGCATCGGCTACGGCCCGGCACAGGCCGCCGCGCTGGTGACGGGCTGGGAAACAAAGGAGAGTGAACGAAATGAGTGAACTTCTGACCTGTGAGGGGCTGACGAAATCTTACCAGAAGGGGACGAACGCCCTCGATGGCATCGACCTGCACATCGGCCTTGGCCGCATCGTGGGCCTGCTCGGCCCCAACGGCAGCGGCAAGACCACCCTCATCAAGCTGGCGAACGGCCTTTTGCAGCCCACGGCGGGCAGCATCAAAGTGGCAGGCATGGCCCCCGGCCCGGAGACCAAGGCCATCGTCTCCTATCTGCCGGACGCCCAGTGGCTGCCCGACTGGATGCGGGTAGAACAGCTGGTGGAGATGTTCCGGGATTTCTATGCCGACTTCGACACTGCGAAAGCCAATGAGATGCTGGAGAAGCTGGAGCTTTCGCCCAAAGCCATCCTCAAGAGCCTCTCGAAGGGAAACAAGGAGAAAGTTCAGCTCATCCTCGCCATGAGCCGGAACGCCCGGCTCTATCTGCTGGATGAACCCATCGGCGGCGTGGACCCGGCGGCACGGGATTACATCCTGAACACCATCCTCACCAACTACAGCCGGGATGCCTCGGTCATCCTCTCCACCCACCTCATCGAGGATGTGGAACCGGTGCTGGACGAGGCAGTGTTCCTGAAGAACGGAAGGGTCTTCGCCCACCGGTCGGTGGAGGAACTCCGTGAGACCGAGGGCATGAGTGTGGATGCATATTTCCGGGAGGTATTCAAATGCTGAAAAAATTACTGAAACATGAGTTCCGGGCCACAGCCCGCACCTACGGCGGGCTGTATCTGGCTCTGCTGGCGGTGTCGGTGCTGTTTGGCGCCTCGATCCGGGGATGGAACGGCACGAACAGCGACGCCTATTCTACTGCCGTGGGCCTGCTGAGTCTTGCGTACACGGCGGTCCTCATCGGCACGGCAGTCGTCACCGTCATGACCATCGTGCAGCGATTCTACCACAACCTGCTGGGCCGGGAGGGCTATCTGATGCATACCCTGCCGGTGACGGAGGCCCAGCTCGTGGGTGCAAAGCTCATCTCGGGCACGGTGTGGAGTGTGTGCAGCATCTTTGCGGCGGGCCTCTCCTTCGCTATTCTGGCCATCCTGATGATGGCGGAGATCGACCTGCTCGGCCAGCTGCCGTGGATGCTGTCGCAGCTCCGGGAGGCATTTGCGCGGTACGACATGGCGTTCTGGGAGGCGATGCTCTTCAGCGGCCTCGTCTGCTTCGTGCGGATGGTCAGCGCCATCGCCTGCATCTACGCCGCCTGCATGGTGGGCCATCAGTTCAAGAGCCACCCTGCGCTGGCGGGCATCCTGAGCTTTTTTGGGATGCAGTACGTTCAGGGCTGGATCGAAAAGCTGCTGCGCGTGGGTACCGGAGTCTATGAGACGGCCCTCTATACCGTTGTGGGCGATGCCGGCAGCATCCAGACCACCCTCTCTGCGCTCATGGGCTGCGCGGCCCTCACGCTGGGCATCGCGGCAGCGTTCGGGGTGTTCTGGTTCGGGCTGACGGTCTGGCTGATGCGAAACAGGCTCAACATGGAGTGACACAGCGTGAAAAAATCTGACGGAAAATTTGAGATTTCCTCTTGACTTTACACAGATAAAGTGTATAATGCAATCAAACCGATGAGGCGGAAGAGAACCTGCACAGCGCATCTTCAGTGAACCCGGACAGTGAAAACGGGTGAGAGCGGGGCAGAGATTCGTGGGCCGCCGAGGGCCGGGCAAACGGGGCGGAGCCTCCAGTAGCTTGGGACGGAAGCCTCCGTTACAGGGCAGGGGAGTGTTGGCTCTCCGTGAGGGGCTTTGCAGCTTCCGAGGGAAGAGGGGCAAAGCAAGCAAGGTGGCACCGCAGATTCGAATTTCTCGACTCTGTCCTTGTGGATGAACACACAGGGACAGGGTCGTTTTGTTATATGAGAACAAAAGCCCGTCCCGCAGGTGGAGCGGGTCTTTATTTATATGCCGCCCGCTCCAAGGAAGGAGCAACCGCTATGAAAACCATGAACAGGATCTCCCGCCGCAGTTTTCTGAAGGTGGCAATGGCCGCTGCCACTGTTTCCGCTCTGGGCCTGACCGGCTGCGGCTCTTCGGCCTCGAGCACTGCGTCCGGCACCGCCTCCAGCGCAGCAGCTTCTTCTGCTGCCGCCAGCGAGGCAGGGCAGACCTTTAAGGTCGGCATCGTCAACTATGTGGATCACGCCTCCCTGAACCAGATCGTTGAGTCGGTGGAGAGCCGTCTGGATGAGGTGGCCAAGGAGAAGGGCATCACCTTCGACTACGCCGACTACTACGCCAACGCACAGGCCGACCAGACCAACCTGAACCAGATCGGCGCCGACCTCGTGGCCGATGGGGTAGACGTCATCGTGGCTGTGGCCACCCCCACCGCCGCCACCATGCTGGCTGCAGTGGAGGACACCGACATCCCCGTGGTCTACTCTGCCGTTACCGACCCCGCCGCCGCCGGCTTCGACACCGAGCCGAACATCACCGGCACCTCCGACGCCCTGAATACGGACGCCATCATGAACCTCATTCTGGCTGTCAACCCCGACATCGACACCATCGGCCTGCTGTACGACCTGAGTCAGGATGCCTCCACTCAGGCCATCGCCGACGCCAAGGCCTTCTGCGACGGCAAGGGCATCAAGTACATCGAAAAGAACGGCACCACCACTGCCGAGGTGCAGATGGCCGCCGAGGCCCTCATCGCTGCCGGTGTCAAGGCAGTCTTTACCCCCACCGACAACACCGTCATGACCGCTGAACTGTCCATCTACGAGACCTTCATCGAGGCGGGCGTCCAGCACTACACCGGCGCGGACAGCTTCGCACTGAACGGCGCATTCGTAGGCTACGGCGTCGATTACGTCCAGCTGGGCGAGGCCACGGCCGATATGGTGGTGGAGCTGCTCTGCGACGGCAAGACCCCCGCAGACCTGCCCTTCCAGACCTTCGACAACGGCATCGCCACCGTCAACACCGAGACCTGTGAGGCTCTTGGCCTCGACCTCGACACTGTGAAAAAGGCCTTTGCGCCCTACTGCACCGAGGTCGTGGAAGTGAACACGGCGGAGAATTTCTCTTAACAGCTGAAAGTCTCTCCCTTTGGGAGAGGTGTCACCGAAGGTGACGGAGAGGGCAAGGCTGCTGAGAAAAAGCAAAAATGCTGCGATAAGCTGATTTGAAAAAAGCTTCAGAATATCGAGAGGTGAGAAGCTTTTTGAGAGGTGGCTTGCCCTCTCAGGCGCTTACGCGCCAGCTCTCCCAAAGGGAGAGCCTTTCAAAAAGGAAAAATATCATTTATTAAGGAGCACACCATGCTGGCGAGTATCTTTTCGCTCAACGTCATCCAGACCGCGCTCGAGCTGGGCTGCATCTACGCCCTCGTTGCGCTGGCTCTGTTTCTGAGCTATTCCATCCTGAATATTGCGGACCTGTCCACCGACGGCTGCTTCACCCTTGGCTGCGCCGTTGCCTGTCAGGTGGCGCTGACCGGCCACCCCTTTCTCGCCCTGCTGGCGGCGATGGCGGCCGGCGTGTGCTCCGGCTTTGTTACAGCTTTTTTGCAGACCCGGCTCGGGGTCGAGAGCATCATGGCCGGCATCATCGTCAACACCGGCCTGTACACCATCAACCTTGCGGTGATGGGCTTCTCCTCCACCATGTCGCTGGTCAAGACCGAGACGGTCTTTTCCATCGCCAAGCGCGCCCTGAGCTTTACGGGCGGCTGGTATAAGCTGGTGCTGGCGGCGGTGGTCATCGCACTGGCCGGGGCCGCGGTGGTGGGCTTCCTCGGCACCCGCCTCGGCCTGTCCATCCGCGCCACCGGCGACAACGCCGCGATGGTGCGGGCTTCCAGCATCAACCCGGCCTTCACCATCACGGTGGGCCTGTGCATCTCGGGTGCGCTGACTGCCCTGTCCGGCGGTCTGCTGGCCCAGTACCAGAAGAGCTGCGACATCAACGTGGGCACCGGTATGGTGACCATCGCGCTGGCCTCCCTCATCATCGGCGAAACGCTGGTGGGCAGGCGGACGATGGTGCGCCGGGTGCTGGGTGTCGTCTTCGGCAGCTGTCTCTACCGTTTCGTCGTGGCGGTGGCCCTCCGCTTCAACGTCCCGGCAGCTGCTATGAAGCTGGTGAGCGCCATCATCGTGGCCGTGGCGATCTCGATGCCTGCGATCAAAGAAAAAATTGCCTTTGAGAAGCGCCGCAGTGCGGCCCGGATGCGGAAGGAGGGTGTGTAAGATGGAGATGCTTGAGCTTCGCGGCCTGCACAAGACCTTCAACCCCGGCACCGTCAACGAAAAGATCGCCCTGAACGGCGTCAGCCTGACGATGGAGGCGGGCGATTTCGCCACCATCGTCGGCTCCAACGGCGCGGGCAAATCCACCCTCTTCAACGCCATCACCGGCGGTTTCATCGCCGACGAGGGCAGCATCACGCTGGGCGATGAGGACATCACCTTTACGCCGGAATACCAGCGCAGCCGGGTCATCGGCCACCTGTTCCAAGACCCCCTCAAGGGCACGGCCCCCAACATGACCATCGAGGAGAATCTGGCGCTGGCCTATCTCCGCGCCGGGACGGCTCCCAACGCCATCTTCTCCCGCATCTCCCGCAAAGACAAGGAGATCTTCCGCGAAAAGCTGGCTCTGTTGGACATGGGCCTCGAAGACCGGATGAAACAGCCGGTGGGTCTGCTGTCGGGCGGTCAGCGTCAGGCGCTGACCCTGCTGATGGCCACCCTCGTCACCCCGAAGCTCCTGCTTCTGGACGAGCACACCGCCGCCCTTGACCCCGCCACGGCAGAAAAGGTGCTGGATCTGACCAAGAGCATCGTGGCCGAGAAGAAGATCACCTGCCTGATGGTCACGCACAATATGCATCAGGCGCTGGAGCTGGGCAACCGCACCCTTATGATGGACGCAGGACGCATCGTTTTCGACGTCAAGGGCGAGGCCCGGAGCCGGATGACCGTGGACGACCTGCTGGAAAAGTTCCGCGAGAACGCAGGCAAGGCCCTCGACAACGACCGCATCCTCCTGAGTAAGGTGGAAAAGGATAACTGAAACCCAAAAAGACCTCTGCACGAGATGGCGTGCAGAGGTCTTTTACTGTCTTTACAGCTTGTCTTCCTTCAGATAGCGGATGAGCAGGGGCAGCTCGTAGATCAGCATGGAGAGCCAGCCGATGCCGTAGCTCACAGGCAGGAACCGAAGCTCGACCCTGAGCAGCAGGATCAGAATGGCGGCGGCCAGCACCCGGAAGCCCATGTTGAGCATACTGCTGGTCAAAGTGATCTTCAGGTCGCCCAGACCCCGGAAGCCGCCCTGAATGCCGTTGGTCACGCCGGGCATCAGATAGAAGAGGGAGGCGCACCGCAGGAACCGGACGCCCAGCTCGATGACAGCGGGGTCGTCCACGAAGAGGGAGATGATGGGGCGGGCAAAGAGCAGGCAGACTGCCATCAGGAGCAGGCCGTAGACAAGCTCGATGCGCAGGCCGCAGAAAAAGCCCTGCCGTACCCGCTTTTTTTTGCCTGCGCCGTGGTTCTGGGCCATCAGGGTGGTCATGGCGTGGGCGATGTTCTGCTGGGGCATATAGGTGAAGTCGTCCACCCGGCTGGCGGCGGTGAATGCCGCCATGGCGTTGACGCCCAGCGTGTTGACGATGGCCTGCACGGCGATCTTGCCCAGCTGGACGGTGGCCTGCTGCATGGCGCTGGTCCAGCCGTACTGGACGGTGCTGCGCAGCAGCGAGCCGTCAAAGACCAGCCAGCGCCGCCCCAGCTGAAGGACAGGGATCCTGCACTGGATGTAAATAACGCAGAGCACGCAGCAGAGGGCCTCGCTGAGGACTGTGGAGAGGGCGCAGCCCTCGCTGCCCCAGCCCAGCACCTCGACGAAGAACAGGTCGCCGCCGATGTTCAGCACGGAGCTTATCATCAGGAAGTAGAGGGCGCTCCTGCTGTCGCCCAGCGCCCGCATGGTGGCCGCGAGGAAGTTGTAGAAGAAGGTGAAGATAAGCCCGGCAAACACGATGCGGAGGTACTGCACCGCGATGGGCAGGATCTCCGTTGGCACCTGCATCAGCCGCAGCAGGGGCGTCGCCAGCAGGACACAGAGAGCCGAAAAGACCAGCGAGAATACAGTGCCCGCGATGGCGGTGGTGGAGACCTGACGCTCCACCCGCTGGGTGTCGCCCGCGCCGTAGGCCGTGCTGACGAGGATGCCTGCGCCGAGGCAAAGCCCGTTGATGAAGAGGATGGCCAGCGTCATCAGGGGATTGGAGGTGCCGACGGCGGCGAGGGCGTCCTCGCCCACGAATTTGCCCACGATGATGCTGTCGGCGGCATTGTAGGTGAGCTGGAACAGATTGCCCAGTACTAGCGGTACGGTAAAATCGACCAGAAGGGGCGTGATGGCCCCGGTCGTCATGTCTTTTGTCATGCGTCCTTCTCTTTTCCTTTTATAGATATGCTTATAAGATGCTCTGCCGCCCGCTGAACACCGCCAGCGCCGAGCGGCTGGTGCCGTTGGCGATGAGCTGCGCCGCCGCATGGAGGGCTGCGCCTGCGCTGGGGGAAGCCGGGATGGCATCGGTGCGCAGGACCCGCTGCGCAGCCCGGGCTGCGTCGGCGGTGGTGACGGCGGCGATGTTGTCCACGACGTAGGCGTTGTAGTTGCCGGGCACGAGGCCGAAGCCGATGTCCGGGATGCCGTGAGGCCCTGTGAGTCCGCCGCTGAGGGCCTGACTCTCGTACGGCTCCACCGCCACGATGCGGACATCGTTCGTCCACGCTTTGACCGTCTCGCCCACGCCGGTGATGGTGCCGCCGCTGCCCACTCCGATGACGATGCTGTCCACGATGCTCGAGCCTTCCCGGGCGATGGAGCGCACCAGCGCAGGCCCGGTGACCCGGCGGTGGTAGGTGGGGTTGTCGTCGCTGCGCAGCCAGTCCATGTAGAACCAGCCCTTCTCGGCGGCCTTTGCCTCGGCCTCTGCCCGTGCCCCGGCAGGGCCTGCCTGCGCGGGGGTGTGGAGGATCTGTGCCCCGAGGCGGAGCAGACTTTCCTGCCGCATGGCGGGGGCGTCCTCCGGCATGACCAGCATCACCGGGTGGCCAGCCGTCTGCCCCGCCAGCGTCAGCGCCGTGGCAAAGGGGCCTGACACGGCCTCCACGATGGGCTGGCCGGGGGTCAGCGCCCCCCGCGCAAGGGCCAGCGCCAGCATCCCCTCAGCCAGCTCGTCCCGGGCGGTGCCGGTGGGGCCGTTGAAGTTCAGATAGGCGTACAGCCGTCCCCGCAGTCCGCAGGCCGCAAGATAACCCCGCAGCTCGACGATGGGGCCGGGCAGCAAAGTCTGGTAGATGTTGGGGTAGATGGGCACGGGCGGCCTCCTTTCGTCTTCCGGGATACAACAAGGGTCAGCACCTATAACTTTAGCGCAAAGGGCCGGAAGCGTCAAGCGGGATTTGGGCAGAAAAGAGAAAAATGCGGAGAAAATCTGGCAAAATGACGCAAAAAGTCCTTGACAAGGGGGACGGCGTCTGCTATACTCCGTATGTAAAGCAAAAAACCTTTACAAACAGCGGAGGTCAGAGCAGGATAGAACATGGCAAAAGACTTTGAGATGGGCTATCTGCTCGATTTTTACGGCGAGGTGCTCACGCCCAAACAGCGCGAGATGCTGCGCCAGTATTACAACGACGACCTCTCCCTCAGCGAGATCGGAGAAAACTTCGGCATCACCCGGCAGGGGGCGCGGGACGCCATCAAGCATGGCGAAACGACCCTCAAGGAGCTGGAAGACAAGGTGGGCTTTGCTGCCCGGTACCGCCGGGTGCAGCAGACACTGGAAGAGCTGGAGCAGCTGGTCATCGACGCCCGGTTCGAATGCACCGGCCCCGGTGCCCGGCTGACCACCACCGAGTATGCCGCTACCCTGACCAGGATGCTGAGGCTCATCCGCTCCATCGACGAAGTGAATGAGAGCTGAAAATGGATTTGAGAGGAGCACCGCACAATGGCATTTGAATCTTTGACCGACCGCCTTGCCGGTGTGTTCAAAAAGCTGCGCGGCCACGGCAAGCTGAACGAGGCGGACATCAAGGCCGCCATGCGCGAAGTCCGGATGGCCCTGCTGGAGGCTGACGTCAACTACAAGGTGGCGAAGGACTTCTGCGCGAAGGTCTCGGAGCGCGCGATGGGGCAGGAGGTCATGGAGAGCCTGACCCCCGCCCAGCAGGTGGTCAAGATCGTCAACGAAGAGCTGATCGCTCTGATGGGCGGCGAGGAAGCCCCCCGTCTGGTCATCAAGAACAAGGGCCAGACCATCATCATGCTCTGCGGCCTGCAGGGCAACGGTAAGACGACCCACGCAGCCAAGCTGGCCAAGTATTACATCAAGCAGGGCCGCCGCCCGATGCTGGTGGCCTGCGACATCTACCGCCCCGCCGCGATCGATCAGCTGCAGGTGGTGGGCAAGCAGGCCGGTGCGCCGGTGTTCACCCTGCCGGGTGCTAAGCCCCCGGAGATCGCCCGCAAGGCGCTGGCCCACGCCAAGGACTACGGCAACGACATCGTCATCCTCGATACCGCAGGCCGGCTGCAGATCGACGAAGTGCTGATGCAGGAGCTGGTCCAGATCAAAGAAGCCGTCCCCGTGGACGAGACGCTGCTGGTCGTGGACGCCATGGCCGGTCAGGACGCGGTGAATGTCGCCAAGACCTTCAACGAGACGGTGGGCATCGACGGCATCATCCTCACCAAGACCGACGGCGATACCCGCGGCGGCGCAGCCCTCTCGGTGCTGTCCGTTACCGGCAAGCCCATCAAGTTTCAGGGCACCGGCGAAAAGCTGGACGACCTTGAGGTCTTCCACCCCTCCCGCATGGCAAGCCGCATCCTCGGCATGGGCGATGTGCTGAGCCTCATCGAGCGCGCACAGGACGCCGCCGACGAGAAGCTGGCCGAAGAGACCGCTAAGCGGATGATGGAAAACAAGTTCGATATGAACGATATGCTGGCCCAGTTCGCCCAGATCCGCAAGATGGGCGGCGCGGGCGCCATGCTGAGTATGCTGCCCGGGATGTCCGGCATCGACGCCAGCCAGATCGACGAGAAGGCCTTCGACCGCATCGAGGCTATGATCTACTCGATGACCAAGGCCGAGCGCGAGGACCCCTCCATCATCAACCCCAAGCGCAAGCGCCGCATCGCAGCGGGCAGCGGCACGCAGGTGTCTGACGTCAACAAGCTGCTCAAGCAGTTTGAGATGATGCAGAAGATGATGAAGCAGCTCAAGAAAAGCCCGAAGGGCTTTGCCCGCAAGCTGGGCGGCATGATGGGCAACCCGGGCGCCTTCCGGGGCATGAAATAATTACGGTATACACCCCGGCACGGGGTTGTACAGATAGATTTAACCCCCGCAAGCCGGGGAACAAGAAATTTTGGAGGATATTACCATGGCAGTTAAGATTCGTCTGCGCCGCGTCGGCGCCAAGAAGGCTCCCTTCTATCGTGTTGTTGTTGCTGACAGCCGCTTCCCCCGCGACGGCCGTTTCATCGAGGAGATCGGCACCTACGATCCCAATCAGGAGCCTTCCGTTGTGAACATCGACGGTGAGAAGGCCAAGGCTTGGATCGCCAACGGCGCTCAGCCCACCGACACCGTCCGTGTGCTGCTGAAGAAGTCCAACATTCTGTAAGGTGGAGGGCTGACTCATGCAGGAGCTGTTGCTGGCAGTTGCCCGCGGCCTCGTGGAGGATAAGGACGCCGTCAAGGTCACGGTGGACGCCCCCCGTGAGGACGGCACCATCGTCTACCACCTGAGCGTGGCAGAGGGAGATATGGGCCGTGTCATCGGCAAGCAGGGCCGGATCGCAAAAGCCATTCGTGTGGTGATGCGCGCGGCTGCTGTGCGGGTCGATGAAAAGGTCCTTGTTGAGATCGACTAAGCACCCTACAGGCCCTTTGCTGTAATGGCAAAGGGCCTTTTTGATTTATGAACGGGCTTGCCCTCTCAGGCGCTTGCGCGCCAGCTCCCCCAAAGGGGGAGCCAAAAGCCTCTCCCTTTGGGAGAGGTGGCAATGCGAAGCATTGACGGAGAGGGCAAGGACGCTAAACAGGAGCGAATTTATGCAGCAATATCTGGAAGCAGGCAAGGTCGTCACCACCCACGGCGTGCGCGGCGAAATGAAGCTGGAGCTGTGGTGCGACGGCGTGGATTTCCTCAAAAAGACGGGCCGCCTCTATGCCTCGGCAAAGGGCGGCAAGTGCTATAACATCACCTCCATCCGCCCGCAGGGGCAGATGGCGCTGCTCCAGCTGGAGGGCGTGAACGACATGGACGCCGCCCGCGCCCTGCGGGGGCAGGTATTCTACTTCGACCGCGATGACGCCACCCTGCCGGAGGGCCGGTGGTATGTGGCCGACCTCATCGGCTGCGAGGTGCGGGACGCCGACACCGGCAAGGTGTACGGCGTCGTCACCAGCGTGGATCATCCCGGCGCACAGGACATCTACACGGTCAAAGCCCCCGGCGGCAAAGAATATATGTTCCCCGGCGTGGACGCTTTCCTGAAAGAGCGCAACCCGCCCGAGGGCTATATCCTCGTCACCCCCATCCCGGGCCTGCTGGACGACGACTGTGACAGTGAGCGGGAGGGGGAGTGAGCGATGGGAATGCGCGTGGACATCGTGACCCTTTTCCCCGAAATGTGCCAGCAGGTGCTGGATGCCAGCATCATCGGCCGCGCGGCCAAGCGCGGTTATATCGAGACCCACTGCCATCAGATCCGGGACTACACCCTCAACAGGCAGAAGCAGACGGACGACTACCCCTATGGCGGCGGCTGCGGCATGGTGCTCTACGCCCAGCCCATCGCCGACTGCCTGCGGGCCGTCCAGAAGGAAGTGGAGGAACAGGGGCGTCCTGCCCCGCATATCGTGTTCTTGACGGCGGGCGGTCAGCGCTATACCGAAGAGCACGCCCGCAGACTGGCCGGCTACGATAACCTCACGCTGGTCTGCGGCCACTATGAGGGCATCGACGAGCGGGTCATCGAGGCTTTTGCGGACGAAGAGATCTCCATCGGCGATTATATCCTCACCGGCGGTGAGCTGGCCAGCCTCGTGGTGGCCGACAGCGTGCTCCGCCTCAAGCCCGGCGTTCTGGCCGAACAGAAGGGCTACGAGGAGGAGAGCTACTGGGACGGCCTGCTGGAATATCCCCAGTACACCCGCCCCGAGATCTGGGAGGGCCGTGCCGTGCCCGACGTCCTGCTGGGCGGCGACCATCAGAAGATCGACGCATGGCGGGGCGAAAAGAGCCGGGAGCGCACCCGTCTGCGCCGCCCGGAGCTGTATGAACAGTGGTGTGAGACCCACCCCATCACCGAGCTGCCCAAGTGGAAGCGGGGCGAGAATGTCCGCCTTGTCCGGACGGAGGAGCAGTTCGAGGCAGCGGCAAGGCTCTTCTGGGAGGGACGCTGCACCATCTGTGCCGGGAACTGGACGGCAGAGTATTGTGAAGGTCTGCGGGAGGAAGCCTTTCTCGCTGAGCTCAAGGCGGAGAAAAAAGAGGGCTGGGCCTGCTATCTCCACACCACGAGGGATGTGCCGGACGGTATGGTGAGCGTAGACCACAAGACGGGCCGTATTGAACATTTGTTCGTCACGGCCAGCGCCCGGGGGAAAGGCATCGGCCAGAAGATGCTGGACTTTGCCCGCAAAAAGCTGGAAGAGCATGAGCATCCGACCCTGACCGTGCTGGACCAGAACACCCGCGCCATCGCCCTTTACCGCCGGCTGGGCTGGAAGCTGACCGGGGAGGCGGCGCTGGTCTTTGACCCCGCAGAGGACGGCTTCATGCAGCGGCGCTGTGAGCTGCTCGTGATGCGCTGGGAGGGCTGAAAAGCCTGTCGGACGCTGCCAGAGGAGCAGGAAGAATGTCATAGTACGGCCTGTGGTCGAAAAAATGTTGAAAACTTTTGTATTGCCTCGCCAACACTGGGGGAATAATTTTGTTGTCTTTGTATAAAAGGTGAAAAATGCCCCCCTCATCCTTGGGAAAACCGCCAAAAATGCGTCCGGGGTCTGTACAACGGTTTCGCTTTGCGCTAAAATAATCACAACGCAACAGGCGCGAAACATAATTACATTCCTTAGAACGATAATAGATAGGAGCGTTTTACTATGTACGTCAAAGAAGTTACCGTTGAAAATCAGGTTGGTCTGCACGCCCGTCCGGCAACCTTCTTTATTCAGAAGGCCAATGAGTTCAAGTCTTCCATCTGGGTCGAGAAGGAAGAGCGCCGCGTGAACGCTAAGAGTCTTCTGGGCGTCCTGTCTCTGGGCATCGTGGGCGGCACCACCATCCGCATCATCGCCGATGGCGCCGACGAGCAGGCTGCTGTCGATGGCCTCATCAAGCTGGTCGAGTCCGGCTTTGCAGAGTAATCCAGTTCCATTCGTGTAAGAGCGGCGGGGGTCATCCTTGCCGCTTTTTTGGTATGATGCATCAGAATAAAGGAGGCAGCCTCATGAAAGATTCGACGAAAGAAGCACTGTTCAAGTTTGGTGAGTTCTGTGATTCCGGCAAGCCGTGGTACTGCTTTTTTGGTGTCTATCTGGTGACGCTCATCGTCAACATCACCCTTCTGCTCACCTCGGAGAAGAAGCCCAAGTGGTGGAGCGTGGCCCTCGACGTGTGCGGTCTGGCGCTGGCGGCGTCGAATATTGCCAAGACCGAGATGATGCAGAAAGGCCGGCATAACACCTGATGACCAAGGCAGAACTTTACAAAAAGGCCTGTATGCTGCCGCTTTTGCCCGGAGTATATATTATCCGGGACAAAAGCGACACCATCATCTATATCGGCAAGGCCAAGCGCCTGCGCATCCGGGTGAGCCAGTATTTCCGGGAGGGCGTGCCCCACGATAACAAGGTCAGCCAGATGATCGCTCATGCCTACGCCTTTGACGTCATCGTCTGTCAGAGCGAGTTTGAAGCGCTGGTGCTGGAAGCCAGCCAGATCAAGGCCCACACCCCCAAGTACAACATCCTGCTCAAGGACGATAAGGGCTACAGCTATATCAAGGTGACGAAGGACGAGTGGCCCCGCCTCTCGTTCACCCTCCAGAAGGAGGACGACGGCGCAGAGTATATCGGCCCCTACACCTCGAGCTTTGCGGCCCGGCAGATGGCCGAGACGGCGATGGACGCTTTCCTGCTGCCCCGGTGCAATCGGCGGTTCCCGCAGGAGATCGGCCGGGGACGTCCCTGTTTGAACGCCCACATCGGAAAATGCATGGCGGTGTGCAGCGGAAAGATCAGCTGCGAGAACTACAACGAGGCCGTCAAAAGCGCCGTCCACCTCATCCGCTACGGCAAGAAGGACATCCTGAAGCTTCTCAGCGAGCGGATGCAGGAGGCCTCCGATCGGCTGGAATTTGAGACAGCGGCCCTCATCCGCGACCAGATCGCCGCCATCACCAAGGTGACGGCGGGGCAGAAGGTCGTGGTGGACCCCGACGTGGAGATGGACGTGGTGGCGCTGGCGGGCACGCCCGGCAGCGTCTGTGCAGCCGTTCTCCGGTTCCGGGAGGGACGGCTGACGGACAAGAGGGAGTTCCTTTTCCACGATACCGCCGACATCCCGGCGGTGCGGGAGGAGTTCCTGCCCCGGTACTACCTTGACGACGAGCAGATCCCGAAGGTCATCGCTGTGGACGAGCTGCCGCCGGACGCCGACGCCCTGCAGCAGGCCCTCAGCGAAAAGCGGGGCAGCGAGGTGCAGCTTTACGTCCCACAGCGGGGCGATAAGGCGCATCTGGTCGAGATGGCCCACACCAACGCCGTCGAGCGTCTGGCCCGGGAGAGCGGACGCTATGCCCGGGAGGAAAAGCTTCTGGACGAGATGGCGCAGGTGCTGGGCCTGCCGAAGCCTCCCCGCACCATCGAGAGCTACGACATTTCCAACTGGGGCGACGGCACCAGCGTCTGTGGCATGGTCACGTTCCGGGATGGCAAGCCCTACAAGGCGGGCTATCGGAAGTTCCGGATGAAGACGGTGGCCGGTACGGACGACTACGCCTCGCTGGCCGAGACCGTCTCCCGCCGTGCGGCCGAATACGAAAAATATTCCGGAATGGCCGCAAACGGCGAACCCAGCAGCAACTATTTCGGCCAGAAGCCGGACCTGCTGCTGATGGACGGCGGCAGGGGACAGGTGAGCGCCGCCAAAGCCGCTCTTGCCGGGACCGCGCTGGCGGATGTGCCGCTCTATGGCATGGTGAAGGACGACCACCACCGCACCCGCGCCATCGTGGACAGCGAGGGCCGGGAGATCGCCATCAACATGAACCGGGGGACCTTTACCTTTGTCACGGCCATTCAGGACGAGACGCACCGCTTTGCCAATGCGTACCGCAGGCAGCAGATGAACAAAAAGAGCTATTCGTCCACCCTTACCGAGGTGCCGGGCGTCGGCCCCAAGACGGCCAAGGCCCTGATGACCCAGTTCAAGAGCGTGGGAGCCGTAAAAGAGGCGACCCCTGACCAGCTGGAGAACACCCCCGGCGTGGGGCGGCAGATGGCCCAGACCATTTACGAATATTTCCACCCGCAGGGGTGAAGCAAGTGGAAAAGTCCGGCGCAGACCAGTCTGTGACCGGACTTTTTGCAGAAAAGGAGTTTTTATGTATCAGTTCCAATACGACATCCGCCCGGGCCGCTACCGGCACTTCAAGGGCAATGAGTATCAGGTCCTCGGGATGGCCCGTCACAGCGAGACCGAGGAGGAGATGGTGGTCTACCGTCCCCTGTACGGTGAGGGCGGGCTTTGGGTGCGCCCGGCGGCCATGTGGGCCGAGGTGGTGGAGCGGGATGGCAGACGTCAGCCGCGCTTTGCCTATATCGGCGAGTGAGGGCTTGCACTGTCTGCTGAAACGCGATACAATGGGTTTTGCAGGGCAAACAGACCTGCGAGACGGTATCCATAAAACTTCGGCATACAAAAAGAAAAAATTCGGAGGATAAAAGCTATGGCTTGTACTACCATCCTTGTGGGCAAAAAAGCCTCGTATGACGGTTCGACCATGATCGCCCGGAACGACGATTCCGGCTCCGGCCACTTCACTGCAAAAAAGTTCGTCGTCGTCCAGCCGGAGGAGCATCCGGCTGTCTATAAGTCGGTCCTCTCCCATGTGGAGATCCCCCTGCCGGGCAATGCCCTGCGGATGACCGCAATGCCCAACGCCGTGGAGGGCAAGGGCATCTGGGCAGCTTCGGGCGTCAACGCCGCCAACGTGGGCATGACCGCCACCGAGACCATCACATCCAACCCCCGGGTGCTGGGCGCGGACCCGCTGGTGGTCTACCAGCCCGCGCAGGACGGTCAGCCGGAAGTGCCCGGCGGCATCGGCGAGGAGGACATCGTCTACCTCGTCCTGCCTTACATCCACTCTGCCCGGGAGGGCGTGCTTCGTCTGGGCAGACTGCTGGAGGAGTACGGCACCTATGAGATGAACGGCATCGCCTTTCAGGACGTGGACGAGATCTGGTGGCTCGAGACCATCGGCGGCCACCACTGGATGGCCCGCCGGGTGCCGGACGACGCCTATGTGGTCATGCCGAACCAGCTGGGCATCGACGCGTTCGACCTCGAGGACGCCTTCGGCGCACAGGAAAACTATCTCTGCTCGTCCGACCTGCGGGAGTTCATCCGGGACAATCACCTCGACCTTTCGCTGGACGGCTGCCTGAACCCCCGGGACGCTTTCGGCAGCCACGACGACGCTGACCACGTCTACAACACCCCCCGGGCATGGTTCATGCTTCGCCACCTCAACCCGAATACATGGGTCTGGGACGGCCCTGCCGCCGACTACGGCCCCCGGTCGGACGACCTGCCCTGGTGCATGGTGCCGGAGCGGAAGCTGACCCCGGAGGACGTGAAGTATGTGCTGTCCTCCCACTATCAGGGCACGCCCTTCGACCCCTACGCCAGCTATGGCGACAAGAGCATGAAGGGCGCTTACCGCTCCATCGGCATCAACCGCAACGATTTCATGGCCCTTATCCAGATGCGGCCTGATCTGCCCGAGGACATCCGCGCGGTGGAGTGGATCGCCTACGCCTCCAATGCCTTCAACACGATGGTGCCCTTCTACGCCAACGTGGAGCGCACCCCGGCCTACCTCGCCTGCACCACCGGCGAGGTCTCTACCGACAGCTTCTACTGGGTGAGCCGGATGATCGCCGCCATGGCCGACGCCTCCTACGCCAAGAGCCTCATCCATGTGGAGCGGTACGAGGAGGGCGTCCTTTCCGCCAGCCGTGCCCTGCTGAACCAGTACGACAGAAAGATCTCTGCCGCCGAAGAGGGCCAGCGTGCCGCCCTGCGGGAGGAGGCCAACACCGCCATCGCCGCCGAGCTGAAGAAGCGGGCCTCCGATACGCTGGACAAGGTCCTCTTTGAGCTGAGCAGCGGCATGAAGAACGCCTACGCCCGTTCGGACGCATAAGAAGCCGCTTTCAGAAGCATTGCACCCCGTCTGAGCGGTCTTTTGGCCCGCATCCTGCGCTGCTTTCTCTTGCAAACCGTCAAAATCGGTCAGACGGAGTCATAAAATCGCCATCCGCCCCGGGACAGAATGCTCCGGGGCGGATCTTTTTGCGCTCTTTTGCGGGTTGTATCCTACCGTTTGTGCAGGATGACTGATTTTTTGAGAAATATTTTGGCAGATAAGTTGACGGAAAGTGATTGATTTTGACGGAAAACTTGCTATAATACAGACAGAAAAAGTCAAAACGATTCAAACACAACCAGAATCGTGCAACAGGAGGGATAAAGATGTTGGCAGAAGAGAGGCTGGCCCGCATCATGAAGATTCTGAGCCAGCAGCGCACCGCAACGGTACAGGAGCTTTGCGAGGCGCTGGATGCCAGCGAATCCACCATCCGCCGCGACCTGAACGAGCTGGACCGGATGGGCAGGGTGAACAAGGTGCACGGCGGCGCGACGCTGCCCGACAGCCAGTTCCTTGCCGACGAGCCAACGATGGCCGCGAAGGAAGGGCTGGCCGTCGCCCAAAAAAAGTGCATCGCCAAGGCAGCTGCGGCCCTCATCGCCGCAGAGGACTTCGTCTTTCTGGATGCAGGCAGCACCACGCTGGCCCTCGTCCGGGAGCTGAACGGCCCGGCGCTGGACGCCCGGTATGTCACCAGCGGCGTGGCCCATGCCCGGATGCTGGCCCAGAAGGGCTGCCGGGTCTTTCTGCTGGGCGGTCTGCTCCGGCCCGAGACGGAGGCCATCATCGGTGCTGCGGCGCTTTACAGCTTGCAGCAGTACAACTTCACGAAGGCCTTTCTGGGGGCCAACGGTGTGGCGCTGGACGCCGGATTCACTACCCCCGACCCCGAAGAAGCGGCGGTCAAGGCCACAGCGGTGCGGCGGGCCAGAGAAGCATGGTTCCTTGTGGATGACTCCAAGTTCGCCCGCATCTACCCGGCAGTCATCGCCGAGCTTTCCGGCGGCGCGATCCTGACGAATCATTGTCCGAATCCGAAATACAGACAACTCACTCTGGTAAAGGAGGCAGCAGAATGATCTACACGGTAACATTCAATCCGGCCATCGACTATGTCGTGCGGCTGGATAGGCCGTTGGAGGTGGGCGAGGTGAACCGCGCCAAGGGCGAGGACTGCGTGCTGGGCGGCAAGGGCATCAATGTGTCCGGTGTGCTGGCCGAGCTGGGATGCCGGAGCACGGCGCTGGGCTTCGTGGCCGGTGAGACGGGGGCATGGCTCGAGCGGGGTCTGGCCGCGCAGGGCATCACCACCGACTTCATCCACCTTGCGCAGGGCATGACGCGCATCAACGTCAAGATCAAGGCCGGGCAGGAGACCGAGCTGAACGGTGCAGGCCCCGACATCCCCGAGAGCGCGATGGAGCAGCTGGAAGCCCAGCTCGACCAGCTGGCAGAGGGAGACATCCTCATTCTGGCGGGCAGCATCCCGTCCAGCCTGCCCCAGACCACCTACGAGCGTCTGCTGGCCCGTCTGGAAGGCCACGGCGTCCACACGGTGGTGGACGCCACCCGCGACCTGCTGGTGAACGTATTGCAGTATCATCCCTTCCTCATCAAGCCCAACAACCACGAGCTGGGCGAGATCGTGGGGCGTACCCTCACTACCGACGCCGACATCACCGCCGCTGCCCGCACCTTACAGGAAAAGGGCGCACGGAACGTGCTGGTGAGCATGGCCGGAGACGGTGCGCTCCTGCTGGACGAGAAGGGCGAAGTCCACCGCATCGGCACCCCCAAGGGCAGGGTGGTCAACAGCGTGGGCGCAGGCGACAGCATGGTGGCCGGCTTTGTGGCGGGCTACCTGCACAGCGGCAGCTATCGGGAGGCCCTCCGGCTGGGCACTGCCTGCGGCAGCGCCACCGCATTCAGCCTCGGGCTGGCAAAAAAGGAAATGATCGAAGAGCTGCTGAGTCAGATTTAAGCGGGCTTGCCCTCTCAGGCGCTTCGCGCCAGCTCCCCCAAAGGGGGAGCCAAAAGCCTCTCCCTTTGGGAGCAACAGCTCTGACTGCCGCCAGTGGCGGAAACAGGGAAGAGCTGTTGGGGCTGCGGCCAGCAAGACGCAAGTGCTTTTTAAAGCACGAAGCGGATGCTGGGTGCCGCAACTCGGGAGTGGCATTGCGAAGCAATGACGGAGAGGGATAGGACGCTGATAATAAAGGAGGAGAACACTATGCGAATCACGGAATTGTTTACGGCACAGTCCATCGCACTGGACGAGGCCCAGCAGGACCGCAGCCAGATTATCGACCGTCTGGTGGAACTGCAGGCGACTCATGGCAACATCAAGGATAAGGAAGCCTACAAAAAGGGCCTCTACGCCCGCGAGGACGAAGGCTCGACCTATGTGGACAACGGCATCACCGTCCCCCACGCAAAATGCGACTGTGTCACCCGGCCCAGCCTTGCGGCCCTCCGCCTGAGCACCCCGGTGCAGTACAACGCCGAGGACGACGGCAAGACCGACCTGCTGTTCGCCATTGCAGCGCCTCAGGATGGCAGCCTCCACGTCGATATGCTGGCCCGCATGATGCAGATGCTCATGAATGAGGACTTCGTGGAGAAGCTGCGCACCGCCAAGACCCCGGCGGATTTTCTCGCCGCCATCGACGCGCAGGAGGAAGAGCAGTTCGGCGATGAGAGCTTTACCGATCAGGAGGTCAATGTGGGCTACCGGGTGCTGGCTGTCACCGCCTGCGTCAACGGCATCGCCCATACCTACATGGCCGCTGAGGCCCTGAACAAGGCCGGTGCAAAGATGGGCGTGCCCATCAAGGTGGAGACCAACGGCTCCGACGGCGCAAAGAATATCCTGACCAGGGACGAGATCGCCAACTGCGACGGCATCATCGTGGCGGCAGAAAAGAAGATCGAGACGGCCCGCTTCGACGGCAAGCCTGTCCTCTTCACCCGGGTGGACGACGGCATCCACAAGCCCGAGGAGCTTATCCGGAAGATCACCTCCGGCGAGGTCCCCGCTTTCCACGCAGAGGGCGGCGCACAGGCCGCAGAGGATGCTTCTGCCACCGACAGCTTCGGCCGCAGCCTCTACAAGAACCTGATGAACGGCGTCTCCCATATGCTGCCCTTCGTGGTGGGCGGCGGTATCATGATCGCGCTGGCCTTCCTGCTGGACGATTACAGCATCGACCCCTCCAACTTCGGCATGAACACCCCGCTGGCCGCCTTCTTCAAGACGGTGGGCAGCGCAGCCTTCAGCTATATGCTTCCCATTCTGGCAGGCTTTATCGCCATGTCCATCGCGGACCGTCCGGGTCTGGCCGTCGGCTTCGCAGGCGGCGTGCTGGCCATGAACGGCACCAACTTTGCCGGCATCGCCGCCGGTGAGACCACCGGCATCTCCGGCGGCTTCCTTGCCGCCCTGCTGGCCGGCTTCGTGGCCGGTTATGTGGTGGAGTTCCTCAAGAAGATCACCGAGAAGCTCCCCGCCAGCCTCAACGGCATTCGTCCCATGCTCATCTACCCGCTGGGCGGCATCCTCATCGTGGGCGCGGTCATGTGCGGCATCAACCCCGTCATGGGCATGATCAACACCGCCATGACCGACTGGCTGAACGCCATGGGCGGAACCTCCAAGGTCCTGCTGGGCGCGATCGTGGCCGGTATGATGAGCATCGACATGGGCGGCCCCTTCAACAAGGCGGCTTACGTCTTCGGCACCGCAGCTCTCGCCTCCGGCAACTATGAGGTCATGGCCGCTGTCATGGTGGGCGGCATGGTGCCTCCCATCGCCATCGCCCTCTCCACCACCTTCTGCCCCAAGAAGTGGACGGCCGATGAGCGCCGCAACGGCATCGTGAACTATGTCATGGGTCTCTGCTTCGTCACGGAGGGTGCGATCCCTTACGCCGCTGCCGACCCGCTGCGCGTCCTGCCCAGCTGCGTCATCGGCGCGGCCCTCTCCGGTGCCCTGTCCATGACCTTCGGCTGCGCCCTCCGCGCTCCTCACGGCGGTATCTTCGTCTTCCCGGTGGTGGACCATGCGGTGATGTACTGTGTGGCGCTGGCCATCGGCAGCGTCGTGGGTGCGGTCATCCTGAGCCTGCTGAAGAAAAACCGCACCGAGGAGTAACGAAAAGCCCTTCTCTTCTTTTTCAAGTATCGATAGCCAAAGGCCCCCATCCGGCAGCGCCGGATGGGGGCCTTTGGTATATGAGATGCAGTTGATCAGGCTCTCCCCTTGGGAGAGCTGGCGCGCAGCGCCTGAGAGGGCAAGGGCGCTGACAAAGGGCACAAAGGCGGCGATGGCATCGCTCTTGCAAAGAGTCTGCCCATCGCTATGCAGCGGGTTTTTCATACCGGGCCTGCCCTCTCCGTCTGCTTCGCAGCCACCTCTCCCAAAGGGAGAGGCTTTGGCAGAGAGGCAAAAACCATAGAAAACACAAAAACCCGCCTGGCAGCGGGTTTTTGTGTATAGAGGGGTGGGAAAGTATATAAAGTGGTGAATCGCATGATCAGACGGCAGCGTGTCGTGCCCGAATACCAGAAAACCGGCGGCACAGCGGAAACTTTGAGGCGTTGCCCTGCAGTATGTATTATACCCGAATTTGTTTTCTTGTCAAATGCAAAATTTTGGTTTTGCTTTAATTTAACACTTTACTTTTTGACCAAAACTTTATATAATTAAAGGCAGTAAAAAGAAAACTGACTTTTGCACGGGTTGTGCTATTGCGACAACAATAAAACTTTACTTTCGAAAAATTTTGGATAATGTAACATATTTCAAAAGGAGTACTTTTCCCATGGACGATTTGGACCGCAAGATTCTCGCCCTCCTCGCAAAGAATGCTCGTATGCCGGTGAAGGAGATCGCCGAAAAGGTGGCGCTGACCAGCCCCGCCGTCTCCAGCCGCATCCATAAGCTGGAAACAGACGGAATCATCAGCGGCTATACCGTGACGCTCAACCGCCCCGCCGACCGGGTCTACGTGGACGCCCTCATCAGCCTGTCGGTGTCCCCGTCCCAGCGCGACGAGCTGGTGGAGCTGATGCAGAACAGCAAGGAGGTGCTGCAGTGCTACCACGTCACGGGCGCTTACACCTTCCTCATCAAGGTGAGCTGCGGCAGTATGCCCCAGTTGGAGTATCTGATCTTGCAGTTCCAGAAGCTGGGAACGACCAGCACTCAGATCATCCTCTCGACGCCCGTGAACCACGGCGACCTTGAGGCCATGATGCTCTGAGTTCACAGAACTGTTACATCCGCGGTGCAATTTTCGCCCGCTTTGGGACGTTTATCGAATAGCAGCGCTGAAACATCAAATACTATCGCTGTGTACCGAAAAATTCCACCCTGCGAACGAAAGGATAAAATTGAATATGAAACGTATCATTGCTTGTCTGATGGCCGGTATCCTGATGCTGGCTCTGGTGGGCTGCGGCGCGTCCGGCAGCTCCTCTGCGGCCGCAAAGAAGGACTATACTCAGATCCTCCACGACGCCCGCAGCGACGAGGACAACGAGTATCTGATGATCTTCACCAAAGGAGAGGATGGCAAGTTCACAGCCCAGTACGGCTACAGCGCCGAATACGAGGCAGACCAGCTCTCCGATGAGGTGGCCAACATGATGATGCCCCTGCTGGGCCTCGAGGACGGCATGTATGATGACTTTGCCGCCTCCGTCTCCGGCATGATGGTCAGCGTCTACGGCGTGGCCATCGTCAAGCCTGCGGAGGGCAGGACGCAGGACGTCGTCGATGCGATGGATGCCTATGTCCAGAGCCAGCAGAAGGCGATGGAGCGGTATCTGGAGGAACAGTACGAGATTGCCTGTGCAGCCCGGGTCGTGACCGTCCCCACCGGCGAGGTGGTCATGGTCTGCTGCGAGGACAGCGACACCGTCCTCGAAAATATCAAGAAAGCTCTGGCTGCATGATCCCTCTGTGCACCAAAAAAGCCCCCGCTTCCGGCTGGAAGCGGGGGCTTTGCGTTATCGGTCGTTACGGATTCTCGATGGCGTTCACGAGCTTGTTCGCGATGTAGGCATGGCCCTTGATGGTGGGATGCACGTCAAGGGTGGTCTCGGTGTTGGGGATGGCTACATAGGTCAGGCCGTAAGTCTTTGCGAGCTGCTTCTCAAACTTGTTCAGCTTGCTGAAGTAGCTGCGCCAGCAGGGGATGAGGGGCACGGGGTTGGTGTAGCCGATGAGAATGATCTGTGCGTCCGGGTTCAGCTTGCGGATCTCCTGCACGATGGAGATGAGGGCGGCGGAGGTCTTGGGGTAAGTCTCGTTGCAGATCTTGCTCATGCCGGAGAAAAGGAGGTTCCATGTGGCGTCCGTCTCTGCCTTGGTCAGCTTCATGTCCTTGATGCTGCGGTAGATGGTGGACATGGTGGAACCGGAGCCTTCGTTGCGCAGATCACCGGCCAGAATGGTGGCGGCCAGCTTCTCGCTCTTCCAGTTGGTGGCGTTGCCCAGCCCCACGATGCAGGGGACGAAGGCGTCGTTGGAGCCGATCTGGACCGAGATGACATCGGCCTTGCGGATGTGATCCTGAAACTCCGGGTAGTTGTACTCGCAGCCGGAGGCCATATTCATCTGAGGCATCTTGCCATACTGGATCATATCCACGAGGTCGGGGGCCGTCAGGGCCGGCAGACCGAGGTTGATGGCGTGGTCACGGTCGAGGCCGAGGGCCTCCGCCACCTTGCCGACGTAGCAGTCGGGGGAGTAGCCTTGGAAGTTGGGGGCCATATCGATGCTGTAGCCAGCGCGTGCGCTGTACTGGACATCGGCCAGACCGACGCCGGCGCAGATGCTGTCGCCCAGTGCGACGTAGGTGAGCTGCTTGTCCTCCTTCTCCTCAGAGACCGCAGCTTCGGCAGCAGAGGGGTCCGGGTCGGCCTTGGCCGTCTCGGCAGCAGAGGCCTCGGCGTCTGCCGGGGTCTCGGGCTGCAGGGCAGCTTCCGGGTTCAGGGTAACGATAACGTGGTCATCGCTGGCGGCAGCGGTGTCGGCGGCTGCGTCAGCGCCCTCAGCCAGTGCGGGGACGCTGAACACCGAGACCAGCAGCAGGGCGGAGACGGCCAGACTTGCAAAACGCTTGTTCATGGCAGAAAAATCCTTTCGTGAGATCAATAGTCGCGGGAAGAGATGTCGGCCTCGAGCTGACGGTAATCGATCTTGCCCACAGGAGTCATCGGCATCTCAGGGATGAACTTGTAGGCCACGGGCTGGACATATTCGGGCAGCTCCTCGGTGCACATCCGCTCCAGCTCCCGCACCACCTGCTTTTTCTTGGCCGTGGTGTCAGGCTTGAGCACGACGTAGACGAAGGGCAGACGGCCCTGCACATGATCCTTGTCGGCGCAGCCCACCACAGAGCACTGATGGACAGCCGGGTGACGGCTGATGACGTTTTCGATCATGGAAGGGAAGACCTTGAAGCCGTCGTGGCGGATGATGAGGCGCTTGATGCGGGAGTCGAGGAAGACGAAGCCGTCCTCATCCAGATAGCCGATGTCGCCGGTGTGCACCCAGATGCGGCCATCGGGATGGCGGCGGAGGATCATGTCCGTCTCGTCGGGCTTGTTGTAGTAGCCCTTCATGGTGGTGGGGCCGGAGATGCACAGCTCGCCCCGCTCGCCGATGGGCAGCTCTTTGTCCGTGCCCGGCTCGAAGGCGGCGATGAGGGTGTTGACCATCGGGATGCCGACGCTGCCCAGCTTGTTGTTCGAGCCGGCGGCGACGGTGGCAGCGGAGGCCACCTCGGTCATGCCGTAGCCCTTGGCGATCGGATAGCGGACGCCATGGGCGGCGAGGAAGTCGTTGACGGTCTGCTCTGCGCCCCGGGCGATGGAGTCGCCGCCGGCGGCGTAGTTGAGGATGAAGGAGAGATCCTTATCCCGCAGCTTGGGGTCAGCGGCCAGCTGCTGGTAGTGGGAGGGCACGCCGAACATATGCTCGGGCTTGTACTTGAGCACCAGACTGCCCAGCTTGGCCGGGTCGAGGTTGGGGATGATGATGACCGTGAAGCCCAGTACCAGCGGCAGATGGACGCCGCAGGCGTAGCCGTAGGCGATGAAGGGGGGCATGATGTTCATGAGCTTCTGGCCCCGGCAGAACAGCTTATCGTAGGCGCGGAACTGCTGCGCGATGGCGTTGAAGCTGTTGTCGGTGAGCATGACGCCCTTGGGAGAGCCGGTGGTGCCGCCGGTGTGGACCACGACACAGGCATGGCCGGGGTCGTAAGGCTCGGCAGCGGTGCTCTGGTCCTTGCCGTTTGCGATGAACTGCTTCCAGCGGATGGTGTTGGAGGCGTATTTGTTCTTGTCGGGGGTGGTCAGCCTATAGCCCACAGCCATCACCGGGGGCAGGGAGTCGGCCGGTGAGAGGACGATGACCTTTTCCACGTTGGTGCGCTTGGCGGCCTGACGGCAGCGCTCGTACACGACGTTCAGGCAGACCAGAAGATGGGAGTCCACCTCCTCGATGTACTCGTGGATGCCCTCGACGCTGTAGCGGGGGTCTACAAGGTTCAGGGTGGCGCCGACCATGTCCGCTGCATAGAACAGGGCGATGACCTCGGGGGTCATGATGCTCACCACCGTTATGATGTCGCCCTTCTGGACGCCGACGCCCCGCAGAGCGGCAGCGGTCTTCTTGACGTTGACGATGAGATCAGCGTAGGTGAACTTCCGGCCGTAGTAATCCAACGCGGTGTCGTTCAGATGGTTTTTGTTCCGCTGGCAGACATATTCGAATGCCGAGACGGTGGGAATGGTCTGCTCAATGTACTTCTGGTCGTAATATTTGAGCCAAGGCCGAGCCTGAGATGCGTAAATGGGATCCTGCGTCATCATCAATTCCTCATTCCTTTATGTTTGTAGGCCCCGGAAGGGGCGGGTCTTTTGTTTTGTTCCAATGTCACTCCTGCTATTGTAGTAGAGCGGGGGACAAAAGTCAATAAACAGGGGAAGAACAATGAGGAAAAGGCAAGAAAAAGTTTACAATTCGCGGCACCATGCCTCGGCCTCGGCGGCACTGCAGAGCACCCAGTGACGGGGCCGCAGCTCCCGCCACTGGGGGGCCTCGGCGGAGTAGTCGTGGATGGCGGGGTCGTAGACCAGCAGCTTTTTCTGCCGCTCGCGGCGGGGGCTGGGCATCGGGATGGCCGACAGCAGGCTCCGGGTGTAGGGGTGGATGGCGTGCGTCACCAGCTCTTCGGCGTCGGCCAGCTCCACGATGTCGCCCTTGTGGATGACGGCGATGCGGTCGGAGATGTACCGCATGACCGAGAGATCGTGGGCGATGAAGAGGTAGGTGATGCCGCGCTCTTTTTGCAGGTGGCGCAGCAGGTTGAGCACCTGTGCGCGGATGGACATATCCAGCGCCGAGATCGGCTCGTCGGCGATGATGAACTCCGGCTCCACAATGAGGGCGCGGGCGATGCCGATGCGCTGCCGCTGGCCGCCCGAGAACTCGTGGGGGAAGCGGGAGGCGAACTCCGGCAGCAGGCCCACATCCAGCAGCGCCTGCCGGACTTTTTCGTCCCGCTCGGCGGCGGAGAGGTCGGGCCGGACGTTCATCAGGCCCTCGCCCACGATGTAGCTCACCTTGGCGCGCTCGTTCAGGGAGGATTGGGGGTCCTGAAAGATCATCTGCATCTCCTTGATGACCTGCCTGTCCAGCGCGTGAGAAATTTTGCCGTTGATCTGCTGGCCCTTGTAGAGCACCTGACCGCCGGAGGTGGGCAGGATGCGCATGATGGCCCGGCCGATGGTGGTCTTGCCCGAGCCGGACTCGCCCACCAGACCGAAGGTCTCGCCCTTATAGATGGTAAAGTTTGCGTTCTTGACGGCCTTGTAGGCTTTGCGGCCGGAGCCGTAAGTCACCTCGAGGTCTTTCACCTCGAGCAATACTTCGCGTTCGTCTGCCATGTTACTTGCCCTCCTCTTGCAGCATCCGCACAGCGGCGGGCGGCTCTATCTTGGGTGCGCGGGGGTCGAGCAGCCACGTCTTGGCCCGGTGGGTCGCGCTGACGTCGAAGTAGGGGGGACGCTTGACGAAGTCGATCTTCAGGGCCAGCGGGTTGCGGGGCGCGAAGGCGTCGCCGCGGATCTCCGTAAAGAGGTTCGGGGGCGTGCCCTGAATGTTGAACAGGTCTTCGCCCTTCACGCCCATCTGGGGCATACTGGACAGCAGCGCCCATGTATAGGGGTGGCGGGGGTCGTAGTAGATCTCGTCGGAGGTGCCGATCTCCACGATGTCGCCTGCGTACATGACGGCCACCCGGTCGGCGATGTTGGCCACGACGCCGAGGTCGTGGGTAATGAGGATGATGGTCAGATTGTACTTGACCCGCATCTCCTTCAGCAGCTCGAGGATCTGGGCCTGAATGGTCACGTCCAGAGCCGTCGTCGGCTCGTCGCAGATCAAAATCTGGGGGTTGCAGGCCACGGCGATGGCGATGACGACGCGCTGGCGCATACCGCCCGAAAACTCGTGGGGATACTGCTTGAAGCGGACCTCCGGGTCGGCGATGCCGACATCCCGCAGGTATTCCAGCGTCTTCTCCTTGGCCGCAGCGCCTTTGAGGCCCTGATGCAGCTCCACGGCTTCCATGATCTGGTCGCCGATGGTCTTCAGGGGGTTCAGGCTGGTCATGGGGTCCTGCATGATCATGGCGATCTCGTGGCCCCGGACCTTCAGCCAGTCCTTCTCCTTTTTCAGCGCGGAGAGGCGGATGGGCTGGTGGTCGTCGGCCCCGAAGTAGTCGATGGTGCCCGAGGTGATGGAGCCGTTGGAGTCCAGCAGGCCCATGAAGGACTTGGTGAACACGCTCTTGCCCGAGCCGGACTCGCCCACGATGGCGAGGACCTCGCCGTGGTAGACGTCGAGGTCGATGCCGCGGATAGCGTGGAGGATCTTTCCACGCAGATTGAATTTGATGTTGAGATCCCGCACCGAGAGGATCAGTTCGTTCTTTTTCATCCCTGTGCCTCCTTACTGCAGATGGTTCTTCGGGTCGGCTGCGTCGGAGAAGGCGTTGCCGATGAGATAGAACGCGATGGTGACGAAGCTGAGGATGATGGTGGGGTAGAGCAGCTGATAGCGCAGACCGGCCTGCATCATGACCTTGCGGCCGTCGTTGATGAGGTTGCCCAGCGAGGGCGTTTCCACCGAGAGCCCGAGGCCGATATAGGTGATGAACACCTCGCTGCCGATGGCAGCGGGGATGGTCAGGGCCATCCGCAGCATGATGACCGATACGAGGTAGGGCAGCAGGTTGCGCAGCACGATGCGGGCGGTGGGGGTGCCGATGCAGCGGGACGCCACGTTGTAGTCGCGGTCGCGGATGATGAGGATCTGGTTGCGGATGAAGCGCGCCATGGCGATCCAGCCTGTGATGGACATACCGAGGATGAGGGTCTTGACGCTGGGGCTGGCGACGTAAGAGATCAGGATGAGGATGATGGTGGAGGGCACGTTGTCACAGATGTTGTACAGCTCGGTGAAGAAGAAGTCCAGCTGGCGGACATAGCCCCAGAGCACGCCCACCGTGATGCCTACGACGGCCTCGATGAGGGCCACGAAGAAGGCGATGGTCAGGCTGGTGCGTGCGCCGGCCCAGATGCGTGCCCACAGATCCTGTCCGATGGCGTTGGAGCCCCAGATGAAGCCATCCTCACCGGGGGCGATGTTGCGGTACTGGACGCCGGTGACGGGATCCACGGCGCAGAAGTTGGGGTCTGCCTGCCCGGGCAGGTAGGGCTGTAGGAATGCGAAGGCCACCACGGCGATGAGGGCGGCGAGGAGGATGACCGCGATGCGGTTCTTGAAGAACGCGCGGAAGGTGCTGCCCCAGTAGCTGTAATTGGAGTAGGAGGTGGCCTCGGCCCTCTCCTCGCTGAACCCGGCGGGGGTGAACAGCTCTTCTTCGGGCAGTTCTGCCCATGCGGCGGGGCCGTCCGCCTGCAGCTTGTCCAGCTGTGCTTCCAGCTGGTGCGCTTTTTCATCTTTCATACGGAAAAGCATTATCGGCCACCTTCTTTCTTGCCAAAGCTGATGCGGGGATCGATGAGCACCATGAGCAGATCGCCCAGAATGAGGCCGATGATGCCCACGCAGGCGTAGAGCAGGACGATGCCCTGCACCATCGTGTTGTCGTGGCGCTGGACGCAGGTGACCAGCAGACCGCCCATGCCAGGGATGCTGTAGAGGCTCTCGATGTAGATGGAGCCGACCACCGTGTTGAGGAAGGCGGAGGGGATATACTGCACCAGCGGGACCATCGCGTTGCGGAAGATGTGGCGGAGGGCGATGTTGTTCTCGCTGACGCCCTTGGCCCGGGCGAGGCGGACGTAATCCTTGTTGCTCTCGTCCACCATGTACCGGCGCAGCCACATGGCGTAGAACGCCACATTGCCGAGGCTCATGGAGCAGACGGGCAGCACCCAATACCTCCAGTTGGAGGCGTCGAAGAGCAGGCCCACGCCCAGCGCGGTGGTGCCGTACATCTGGATGTAGAGGTAATACACCGCCGCAGGCACGGCCTGAATGAGCACGATGATGGCCGTGCCCAGCTTGTCGGGCCAGCGGCTCTTGAACCGGCCCATGAACAGGCCCATCGGGATGCCGATGACAAGGCTCAGCAGCATGGCAAAGACGCCCATCTGGATGGAGATGGGCAGCTTCTTGGCAAGGATGCTGGTGACGGAGGCGTTGACCTTATAGATGTGGCTCACGCCGAGGTCGCCGTGGAGGGTATTCACCCAGAAGCGGCCGATCTGCACCGGCAGCGGGTCTAGCAGGCCCATCGACTGCAGGCCGGCCTGTATCTGGGCCTCAGTCATTTTTTCGTAGTTTGCAAAATAGCCTTCCACCGGCATCAGCCGCAAAAGGCAGAATACGAGCGTGACGATGACAAACAGGGTCAGGATCGAGCGCCCGATGCGTTTCGCCAGATATTTGAGCATATCTGTGCGCACCCCTCTCTTTTATTTAAAATGTCGGATAGGAATAGAATACAACAAAAAACTACTTTTGGAAAGTGATTTGGCAAAGTTTGCTCTAAAAATTCATCTGAGAGCATTCAGAAATAAAAAGCCCTCCGCTTTCCCGGGGGAAAAACGGAGGGCGGCAGAACGGTCAGAAAAGCTTAGCGGGCGTCGCGGTTGGCCTCGTACTCGCTCATGGAGACGTAGTGGTCGAGGACGTGGATGCCCTTCAGGCGCTTATTGGAGAAGCCGGTGGAAGCATACTGGCCCTCCCAGTAGTTCAGGCGGGTGGCGATGTAGGCCGGGACGCTCATGCCCATGGGGACGACGAGGGCGTTGTTGATGAGGGAAGCCTCGGCGTTGGCGAAGGCATCGTAGCGGGCGTTGATGTCATCGGTGATCTCCACAGCCTCCTCGATGGCCTTCATGTAGTTCATAACAGCGTCAGCGGTGTCGCCGGTGATGAAGCCGTCCTCGACGCCGGTGCGCAGGAAGGCGTAGCGGCTGCCGCGTGCTCCCTCGGCCTGATAGAAGGGGTCGGTCTCGGTCTGGGGGTCGGAGTAGTCTGCGCCCCAGTTGCACAGCAGGAAAGCGAACTTGCCGTTGCGGCGGACGCTGGACAGGAAGCTGTCGGAGGGGCCGGCGGTGATGACGATATTGATGAAGTCAAAGCCGTCGTTCAGCACGCCCTCCAGCTGCTGCTTGAGCACCTGACACTGCTTGTCCCAGTCGGTGGAGGAGGGGTTGTAGGGCAGCTGCACCTTGATGGGGAAGGTGACGCCTGCGGCGGTCAGCTCGGGGATGGCGGCGTCGCGGTACTCCTTGGCCTTGGCCTCGTCGAAGAACTCGGTGATGTTGGCGAGGTCGCCGCACTTCAGGTAGTCCACGCCGTCAGCATTGGCGCAGAAGCTGGGGGGCGTGATGGTGTTCAGCTTGTAGTTGTCGTAGCCCTCGGGTGCCTTGACGGCCAGCGTGACGGAGTTGTTGATGCCGTAGAGGAAGGCCTTGCGGAAGTTGGTGTTGTTGATGGCCTTGGCCCAGTTCTCCGGCTCATACTCGGCGTCCATGCCCTCCACGCTCCAGTTGGAGAACTCGTGGGAGAAGGGCATGAAGTTGAACATATAGAAGTAGGTGTAGTTGGTGTTGGGGCGGTCCATGGACACCATATCCTTGGTGGTGTCGTCGGCCAGCCAGCTGTCGAGGATGTCGGAGCCGATGGTGGCCTCATCGATCTCGCCGCGCTTGATCATCTCGGGGCCGTTGACGCTGGCCTCGGCGTTGTAGATGCGGCTGATGGTGTCGATGAAGACGTTGGCGGCGTCGTAGTTCTCGGGGTTCTTCTTCATGACCCAGGTCTCCAGAGACTCATAGGCGGCCAGATAGAATGCGCCGCAGCTGTAGGTTGTCTCTGCGCTGGTGGCAAACTGGTCGCCGGTCTCCTCCAGCAGCGGGCCGTAGGCCGGCTCATAGGGCAGGTAGCACAGCAGGCTCAGGAAGCCCGGGAAATCGTAGGTCAGGGTGTAGGTCAGGGTGTGCTCGTCCACAGCGGTGACGCCCACGGCTTCGAAATCCACGGGTGCATAGGTGGCGGGGGCTGCCCCGGGGGCGGTGACGGTGACGACGCCGTCGGCATCCACGGTGTAGGTGGTGCCGTCCTGGTCCACGACGCCGGTGTTGGCGTTGTTCAGGTAGACGTGGTAGTTGTAGTAGTCGTCAGCGCCTGCGATGTAGCCGGTGACGTGGCCCACGTTGGAGGCGGCGTAGTCCGGGGTCAGGACGTACTTCAGGGCGTCCACGAAGTCCTGCGCCGTGACGGGGGCGACGACCTCGCCGTTGCAGTCCACCCAGTTCTCATCCCGCAGATGGAACGTCCAAGTCAGGGTGTCGGCATCCCAGTCCCAGCTGGTGGCCAGACCCTCGCGCATGACGCCCTTGTTGTCGTACTCGACCAGAGTGTCCACGCAGTTTGCGCCGACGACCATCTCGAGGTCGGTGCCGGTGGTCAGGTAGTTCAGGGTGGCAGGCTGGCTGTCGTACAGGATGGTGTAGCTGGAGCCGGAGGAGGCTGCGCCGGAGGCGCTGCCGGAAGAAGAGCCGCCGCAGCCGGTCAGCAGGCCGGCTGCACAGGCACCGGCGGCTGCCAGACCGCTGGCTTTTAGGAACTGACGGCGGGAGATGGAAGTGTTCATCATAAATTCCCTCTTTTCTTGTTGTTGCTGTACAGGAACAGCGTTCGCGTTGTGCGGTGTCCGCTGTTTCCCGTCAGCGGACAGTTGGGCTGCTTTATGAAAAAAAGAGCAACGGAAACCCATCCGTTACTCCTTTGTAACAGTCCCGGCCATCAAAATAAGGTGGTCAAGACTGAGTATAGCATTGATTTGCGGCCGCGTCAATCCTTTTTGGCAAGAGCGGCTGTTTCTGGTGCGGCAACAGCTGCCTCCGCAACGGCGGCAGGCGCTGCAACGGCCGGGGCAGCGGCTTCTGCGGCAGCTGCATTCTCCGCGGCCAGCTCTGCGGCAGCGGCCTTGGCGGCTTCTTCCGCAGCCTTGCGGGCCTCCCGCTCGGCGATCCGCTCTTTGGCGCGGGCAGCGGCCTCCTCCTGACGCTGCTTGGTGCGGCGCTTGATGCGACAGACCGAGCAGATGCCCTCGGTGCTGTTCGGCGCGATGGGCTTGCCGCAGTCGGCACAGAGGGTCTTGCTGCATTTGTAGACGCTCACCGGGCCGAGGGTGGTCAGCTGGCGCAGCTTCATGCCGTCGATGCCGCTGTTCGAGCAGGCTGCGACACAGACGCCGCACTCGCTGCACTTCCACGGCGTAACGACCACGCGGGTCTGGCCGTCGGGCAGGTCTTCCAGCTTGAGCGCACCGGAGCGGCAGGCCTTTTCGCACTTGCCGCAGCCGAAGCACTTCTGGGTGAAATTGGGCAGATACCAGCCGTAGCGCAGCGGCGTTTCAGAGGCAGCCTTGAGCTGCTTCGTCCGCTGGTGGAGCATGAGGCGGAAGTCGGCGGCGCTGTCCTCCTCGCTGCGCAGGCCGGGCAGCATCTGCAGCAGCTTCTTGGTGCCGGCGCGGGAGCCTTCGGTCATGTGGGAGAACATCTCCCGGCGGCTCAGCTCCTGCACGTGGTAGGGGGCATCCTCCTGCTGGTAAGCCAGCGTGACCCGGCTCTCGAAGAGCTGGGGGCCGAGGAACTCCACAAGGCGGGTCAGCTCCTTGCGCAGCTGGGCAGCGCAGGCGTCGTTCTCGCACTCGCCGCAGGGGGTCAGATCCAGCACGAGCTTCTTGTTCAGGGCAAGATAGGCCAGCGTCTCCCACGAGAAGGCGGCCACGCAGGCGCGGACGGCGGTATTCTTCCGGCTGCTCTTCTCGCAGCCCAGCCAGAGGGTGTCATTGTCGGTGTCGGCCAGCGAGGTGTCCCGCTGCACCTGCTCGGGCGAGGGCACGATGCAGCCCGAGCGGCAGACCGAGACACAGAGGCCGCAGTCGGTGCAGGGGTCCCAGTCCTTGACGAGGTTGGGGCGGGTGAAGATGGCGTCGCCGTAGGGGCAGATGTCCTTGCAGTCGGTGCAGGGGGTGCGGTGGGGGTGGAGGTTCCAGCACTGACGGCGGACGACCTCGGGGTGGGAGGTCTTCATCAGGGCGTCCATGGCATAGCGGGTAAACAGACCCATAGCGGTATCACTCCTTTTCGGGGGCATCGGTCACGGTGGTGACCTGAGCGTTATCCAGCAGGAAGCGCTGCACCTTCTTTGCGGCCAGCGCAGCGGCCACAACGTCCTCGGCCAGTGCCTTGCGGATCTCGGCCTCGGGGGTATCCTGCAGCTGGGAGAGGCGGCGGTACTCCGCGTTGACCTCCTCGGGGTGGACGACGATGCCCTCGGCCTCGGCGATGGCCCGGGCCGCCAGCACGAAGCGGATGCGGCTCTCGGCCTGCGCGCGGTAGTCCTTCTCGAGGGCTTCCGGGGTGGTGTGGCTGTTCTTGCAGTGCTGCTCGAGGGTGATGCCGCTGCGGGAGAGGCGCTCGGTCAGCAGCTTCATCTCGTTCTGGGCCGTGCGGTCGAGGATCTCAGCGGGCAGGTCTACGGCCATGTTGGCACCGGCCATGTCCAGCAGCTGCTTTCCGGCGGCGCGGTCGGCACCCTCCTCGTGGATCTTCTGCTTCTTGGCGCGCAGGTCGTCCTTCAGCGCGTCGAGGGAGCCGAAGCCCAGACTCTTGGCAAAGGCCTCATCGGGGGCGGGAGTGACCTTCTCGGCCAGCGAACGGAGGTCGATCTCAAACTGTGCGGTCTTGCCGGACAGCTCAGGCAGGCGGAAATCCTGCGGGTAGGTGAAGTCGAAGCGGAACACCTCACCGGCACGGTGGCCGTAGATGGCCTGCTCGGCGGCGGGCATCAGCTTGCCGTCGCCCAGCACCACCATGACATTCTCCATCCGGCTGTCGGGGATCTCCTTGCCGTCCATGTAGCCGACAAAGTCCAGCAAGGCACGGAAACCGCGCTTGGCCGGGGCGGTGGTGGGGTGGTAGACGGCGTGCATCCGGGTCTGATGCAGCACCTCGATGTCCACGGTCTTGTCGGTGACAGGGCGGACGTGGCGGGTGACGGCGAGGCCCTTGTACTGGCCCAGCTTCACTTCGGGCAGGTTCTTTTTCTTCTGTTCCATAGCGGCATACTCCTTATGACGTAAGCAGCCCGGCGTGCGGCGCTGCGAGTCTTATAACAATACGTTGAATTATACACGTTTTCAGTAAAAAGGGCAAGGTCACAGCCCGTGGGCGGTGAGCCACGCTTCGGCCACCTGCGAGAACATCTCGGGATACTGGGCATCCTCTGCGGCAAAGGCGCTCAGGTAATACTCCACCTCTGCGCGGGTGGGGGCGGCAGTGCGCCGCCAGATGGTGAAGGTGGTTCCGTTGCCCATGTCGAAGCTCTGCTCAAAGGTGAAGGCGTCGTCCTTTGCGGCAAGGAAGCGTTCGTTGAGCTTGATGGACATCTCCCCGCTGCCCGCATAGGTCTGGGGGAAGGGGTCGCAGGTGATGACGTACTTCGCCTCGAAGAACTGCATGGGGAAGTTGTGGGTGCCGGGCACCGAGAAGCCGAAGGCCAGCTTGTCGTTGATGAAAGCCTCCGGCAGGCGGCAGTTCTTGAAGTGGTCGGGGTTGTAGAGCATATCGTGGGGGATCATGTAGCTGATCTCGCCCGTATCGCAGTGGGCGTCGATCCAGTCGGCGATGGCCTGGATCTGGCCGATGTCCTTCCGGTCGTAGATGAGCTTGTCCAGTGAGATGAAATACCGGGTGGCGGGGATCTGGATGGGGAAGTGCTCGATGACGAAGCCCGGCATGGCCAGCGTGGTCAGGGGCGAGCAGCGCACCGACATGGAAAGCACCAGCACGAAGGCCCAGCAGCCCAGTTTGAGGGTGCGGCGGCGCTGGATGCCCTCGGCCAGTGCGGCTGCACCCAGCAGGAAGAGGAGGAAATACCCCGGCAGGAAGAGCAGGAACTGATGGGAGCCGGTGTTCTGGACCCGGGTGAAGAGCAGCAGGCTCACGACCAGCTCGCACCCCGCCAGACAGGGCAGAGCGGGCAGCTTTCGCTTTGCCGCAAAGACGAGGCCCAGCGCGATGAGAATGAGATTGAACAGGCCCAGCCGTCCGAGATGGTAGAATGCCTCGAGGGCCAGTCCGCCGCCGTTATAGTAGGAGTAGCGGCCTGCATAGTTATAGGTGAGGATGTGGGATACCATGGGCCAGAGCAGGAGAACCATGGCGGCGACAGACGCAAGGCCGAAGAGGATGAGATTCTTCCCCCGGCGGAGGGCGGCGGAGACTTCACCGCCCTTTGCCAGCCCCACACAGCCCGCGACGAGCAGCAGCACATAGGCAAAGTAGTAGCCTACCACGAAATAGAGGAACCACCGGCGGGCAAGGATGATGGCGGCCGTGGCGAGGAAGAGAAGGCCGAACCGGGCCGGTTCGAGGGTGTCGAAGCGGAAGTCCAGCGTCAGCAGCAGGATGGCGAAGGCGAAGATGAGGCCGAACCAGTCCGGCTGTGCCAGCACGGCGCTCATCCGCAGGAAGGGATAAGCCGCCGTCAGGGTCATGCCGAAGAGGAAGTAATACATCCGGTTCTTCACGTTCAGGAGCTGGCCGACCTTCACCACGAGGCCCGCCAGAAGCACCAGCAGGGTCGGCAGGATGCAGAACACCTGACTGAAGGAGTAGGCGTCGCCGGTGTGGTCGGTCAGGCAGAAGGGAAACTCGGTGAAGAGGGTGATGAAGTTGGTGTAATCGTCGGCCATCGAGCCGAAGAGATACCCAAGGCCCCCACTGGTGCTCTGGGCAAAGGCGGCTTCGGCGTCATATTGCTTGAGCAGGTAGTTGGCGTAGTCCCAGACGTAGATAAAGCTCCGGCTCGATAACGTCCAGTAGAAATAGACGACGGCCACGGCCCAGATGCCGAAGACGACGGCCCAGTGGAAGAAGCCCAGCTCGACGCCCGCCGTGCGGAGAACGCAGACCGCTAGCACGAAGAGGACGAGACAGGCCCAGAGACTGAGCAGCGGGAAAAAGAACGGGCTGGCCGGGACACCGACCCCCAAAAGGAGGAGCGCCACGGCACAGAGGCCGAGGTCCAGCCCTGCCCATTGCAGGGGCGAGAGCCGGCGGAGAGCAGCAGATGGCATAGAAGGATGGTTCCTTTCGTTCAGGTTACGGAGAGAAGCAGCAAACGAGGCGATACATAACTTTCCATCTAACAGTATAATGGCTGCGTCAAGGCTTGTCCAGCCGCAGAGGGCGCTGAAACGCAGAATATCCCGCTGCGCTCTCAGCAGACGGGATATTCTTTGCCAAATATTACTTTTTGGAGTTGTATACTGCGGCATCAGCCTTGGCGTTCTGGGTGCGTGCGGCCTTGCGGCGTGCGGCAGCGGCCCGGCGGGCGCTGGCCTGTGCGGCCTCGGGGCGGGGGGCTTCGGGGGTGAGCCGGAGCATCCGGCTGCCCATGGCAGGCAGGTCCACGGTGAGGGTGTAGTCCCGGCCATAGACGCCGCCGTCGGTGGTGTGGAGGGCCTTGGGCTTCGACTTGTCCGCGCCGCCCCAGCAGGGGGCTTCGGTGTTCAGCAGCTCTTCTGCCCCGGCGGGGAAGCGCAGGTAGAGGGGAAACTTCTTGTGGGCGGTGTTCTGGGTGTTCATGACGCAGAGGATGGTCTGGCCTGCGCCCTTGCGCAGCCATGCGTACACGCCCTCGTCCCGGCTCTCGCTGGCGACCCACTCGAAGCAGCGGGGGTCATATTCGCCCGCATAGAGGGCAGGCTGGGTGGCGTAGAGGCGGCTGAGGGAGGCGAAATACTTCTGGAAAGCGTCGTGGAAGGGATACTGGAGCAGGCCCCAGTCCAGCTCCCGCTTTTCGTCCCACTCCCGGAAATGGGCGATCTCGTTGCCCATGAAGTTGAGCTTTTTGCCCGGGTGAGCATACATATAGAAGTAGAGGGTGCGCAGCTGGGCGCATTTTTCCTCGTAGGTGCCCCAGAGTTTGTCGATGATGGTCTTTTTGCCGTGGACGACTTCGTCGTGGCTCAGGGCCAGCAGGTACAGCTCATTGTAGAAATAGTGCATACTGAAGAGGATCTTTCCGTATGCATCGGGCCGCTCACCGAAGGGGGTGGCAAAGTAGTCCAGCGTGTCGTGCATCCAGCCCATGTCCCATTTGTAGTCGAAGCCGATGCCGTCGTAGCGGGTGGGGGCCGTTACCTTGAGGAAGTTGGTGGAGTCCTCGGCCATGTAGATGCCGGTGGGCCAGCGCTCGTTCAGGCCGTGGTTGAGGTTCCGCAGGAAGGTGACTGCACCCTCGTTGACGCCCCGGGCAGGGTCGCCCTGCCAGTAGAGGGCGCGGGAGATGGCGTCCATCCGGATGCCATCGCAGTGGTAGACCTCCATCCAGAGGGCGGCGGCGCTGCTGAGGAAGCTGCACACCTCCCGGCGGTAGTAGTTGAAATTGCAGGTGCCCCACTCGCTGTGGCCCACATCGCTGTCGTACTCGTAGAGGTGGGTGCCGTCGAAGTTGGCCAGCGCGTCGGCGTTGGCGGCAAAGTGGACGGGGACGAAGTCCATGATGACGCCGATGCCCATCCGGTGGCAGGCGTTGACAAAGGCGGCGAACTGGGCCGGGGTGCCGTACCGGCTGGTGACGGCGAAGTAGCCGGTGGTCTGGTAGCCCCAGCTGCCGTCAAAGGGGTGCTCAGCCAGCGGCAGCAGCTCCACATGGGTGAAGTGGTGCTCCAGCAGCCACGGGATCAGCTCCCGGGTCAGCTCTTCGTAGTCGTACCAGCCGTCTGAGCCGTCGGGCCGGGTGGAGCCGGGCTTATGCTTCCAGCTGCCGACGTGCAGCTCGTAGATGTTCATGGGCAGGTTGCGGCACTTATCCCGCCGCTCCATCCACGCGCTGTCGTCAAAGGCGAAATCCAGCTTGGTCAGGCGGCTGGCGTTGGCAGGGCGGACTTCGGAGGCAAAGGCGTAGGGGTCGGCCCGCATGACGACGCTGCCGTCGGCACCGTGGATGCGGTATTTGTAGAGGTCTCCCTCGCACAACCCGGCCACAAAGCCGCTCCATACGCCGGTGTCGGCCTTCTGGAGAGAGACGCCGGCACCCCAGCCGTCAAAGCCGCCGCAGACCTCCACGGCGGTCGCGCCGGGTGCCCAGACGGCAAAGCGCCAGCCCTCTTCTCCGTGATCGCCCTGCCAGGGGTGTGCGCCGAGAACGTTGTAGGCGTCGAAGCAGTCGCCGTTGAAGAAGGAACGGGGGATAGAGGGAAGATTCATACGAAAGACTCCTTTTATCGCGATTTTTACAGAGAATGCCGGTTCGGGAGGGGATCATGCGAGAAATATACAACACTATTTCCACACTTTTGTCGGAAAATGTGCTATACTGAATACAACACCGGGGATCTGAGAAGCCCGGCGGAACTTTTGAAAACAGGAGCGGTACAGACAATGGCTTGGTATGACAATGCGGTATTCTATCACATCTATCCTCTGGGACTGTGCGGCTGCGCGCATGAAAATGACGGGCAGCCTGTCCCCGGGGCATTCAAGAAGCTGGATGCGTGGGCAGAGCACGCGGCGGAGCTTGGCTGTACGGCGATCTATATCGGCCCGCTGTTCGAGAGCGGCTCCCACGGCTATGACACCATCGACTACCGGCAGGTAGACCGGCGGCTGGGCACCAACGAGGAGTTCAAAAAATTCGTCGCCGACTGCCATGCGCGGGGCCAGCGGGTCATCGTGGACGGCGTGTTCAACCATGTGGGCCGCGATTTCTTTGCCTTCCGGGAGCTGAAGGAGCACCGCGAGAACGCCCGCTATAAGGACTGGTTCTGCGATGTGAATTTCTGGGGCAATAACGAGTACAACGACGGCTTCTCCTACGGCAACTGGGGCGGCTTCAACCTGCTGGTCAAGCTGAACCAGCGCAACCCGGAGGTGCAGGACTACCACTTCGACACCGTCCGCTTCTGGGTGGAGGAGTTCGACATCGACGGTATCCGTCTGGACGCTGCCGATGTGCTGGACTTTGACTTTATGAAGGGACTGCGCCGCCTTGCCAACGAAGTGAAGCCGGAGTTCTGGCTGATGGGCGAGGTCATCCACGGGGACTACAGCCGCTGGGCCAACCCCGAGATGCTCCACTCCGTCACCAACTACGAGCTGCACAAGGGCCTGTGGAGCGGACACAACGACCACAACTATTTTGAGATCGCCCACACCATGCGGCGGCTGCAGGGCCTCTGCCATGACACCCGGCTTTACAACTTCTCGGACAACCACGATGTGGAGCGTCTGCCCAATAAGCTGCGCAACCGCGACCACATCCGGCATATCGCTCTTCTAGTATATACGCTTTGGGGCATTCCGTCCATCTATTACGGCTCAGAATTTGGGATCGAGGGCAAAAAAGAGTGGGGCAGCGACTGGCCGCTCCGCCCCTGCCTCGAGCTGGCCGACTATGTCGGTGCCGGAAAGACAGATCCTGTCACCAGCGTCTACGCTGCGCTGGGCAGGCTGAAGGCCGAGTGCCCCGCGCTGAGCTGGGGCGAGGTCAAGGAACTGACCCTGACCACCCAGAGCTACGCCTACGCCCGGGTGCTGGACGGCAAGGCCGTCGTGGCCGTCTACAACAACGGCGACAGCCCGGTGTCGATGGAGTTCCAGCTGCCGGTGGAGGCCGCAGGTGTGGAAGACCTGCTGGCCGACTGCGTGGGCAGCCAGCCCATCCTGACGCAGGTGGAGTGGGGGAAGCTGAAGGTCCAGCTGCCCTCCAACTATGCCACCCTGCTGCAGCTGGTGTAAAAAGGAGGAACGCGGAAGATGAATGCTGCGCAGCGCAGAAGAGTGATCTTAGAACGGCTGACGGAGGCCAGCGCCCCCCTGAGCGCCAGCGTGCTGGCCGGTGCGCTGGGAGTGTCCCGGCAGATCGTGGTGGGCGATGTGGCCCTGCTGCGGGCCGCAGGCACCCAGATCGACGCCACGCCCCGGGGCTATCAGCTCCACCCGGCTGCACGGGGCTGCACGGGCATCCTCGCCTGTGTCCACAGCACTGCCGAACAGATGCGGGAAGAGCTGTATACGGTGGTAGATCAGGGCGGCGTCGTGGTGGATGTGGCCGTGGAGAACCCGCTTTACGGCGAGCTGCGCGGCAATCTCAACCTCGCCAGTCGGTACGATGTGGATCACTTTATCCAGCAGGCGGCGGATACGCCTGAGTGCCTGCTGAGCCGGATGACCGGCGGTGTGCACCTGCACACCCTGAGCTGCCCCACGGAGGAGGCGTTCCGCCGCATCGAAGCGGCGCTGGACGCCAAGGGACTGCTCTATAAAAAAGAGGAATAGGGGACTGCCTTCATTGTAAAAAATCCACGGAGGCTTGTCCATCGACGAAAGACGAAAACCGTTGGATAATCAACTAAAACACGGAAGAGGTGGATTTTGTGGACATCCGTATCGCGCGCACCGACCGGGCCATCGAACAGGCATTCATGGAGCTGCGGGAGAAGAACCCTCTGGAGCGGATCAAAATAAAGGACCTGTGTGCGCTGGCCTGCATCAACAAATCGACGTTCTACGCCCACTATGAGGACATCTATGCACTGGCGAATGCGCTGGAAAACAAGCTCGTCGAGTCGATCCTCGCCAGCGTGCCTCATACCCATGACAATGAGGCACTGCATCAGACCGATGCACTGACAAGGGAGCTGTTTCAGGCCTTCATGCAGAACCAGCGGGCCGTGAATATTTTGTTCTCGGGCAACCGGCAGGGCATCTTCGCCAACAGCATCGAAAAGGGCTTGCGCCAGCGGTTCGAGGAGGCGGACCCGACCTTTGCAGCCGACCTGAACCGGGGCATCCTGCTTTCGTTCTGCGTGCAGGGCTGCTTCTACGCCTTCACCAACAACAGCGGCCGGATGGACGAAAGCAAGCTGGTGGCTCTGCTGGGGGCCATCGCCAAGGCGGCACAGAAGATCGAATTATAAATTATAAGCAATAAGCCCGGACAAAAAGACCAGAGCTGCTCTGCCGAAAAGGCTTTGCAGCGCTGGTCTTTTGCGTTATTTCTGTGTTCTGGGCGGGGCGGTCCGCTCGGTCAGCAGCTGCTGGAACTTCCGGGCTGCTGTGTTCAGCGGGCGGTGGTGATCGTAGACGAGGCAGATGCTGCGCTGGGGGATGATCTCCTGCAGATGCAGCTGGACGAGTTCACCGCGTTCCAGCGCAGCCTTCGCCATCGGTTCCGGCACGAAAGCAAGGCCCAGCTCGCTTTTTACAAGGGTCAGCATCTGGTCGGTGGTGGCGGCCTCGGTGTCGGGCCGGAGGACGGCATCGTGGTCGAGAAAGAACTGGCGGTAGAAGCTGCGGGTCATGCTCTCGTCGCTGAGGGAGATGAGGGGGTAGTTGACCAGTTCTTTCAGGGTCAGGTTCTGGCTTGCCAGTGCGGTGAAGGTCCTGCCGCCCACCAGAACCTCGTAGAAGGGCTTCAGGTCCACCATTTTCAGCCCCGGCTCAAGCTCTGCGGGGGTCGAGACAACGGCAAAGTCCACCTCGCCGTTCTTTACGGCCTGCACTGCCTGCGGGGTGGAGTGGTTGGAGATGCGCAGCCGGATGCCGGGATATTCGGTGTGGAAGGCCCGCAGCTTTTCGGACAGATAGATGTTCAGTGCCGTTTCCGTTGCGCTGATGCTGATCGCGCCGTGCTCCAGCGTGGCGCTGGCACTCAGCTCCTCCTCGGCGTCCTGGATCTGTACTGCTGCCGACGCAATGCGGGAATAAAGCATCTCGCCCTCCGGCGTCAGGGTGACGCCCCGGTTGGAGCGGATGAAGAGCACACAGTTCAGCTGACTTTCCAGCCGGTTCATCGAGTGGGTGATATTGGGCTGGTTGTTGCCCAGCACCCGTGCCGCCTTGGTAAAGTTCTGATACTTTGCCACATAATAGAAGATCTTATAATATTCCCAGTCCACATACATGATGCTTTTCCGCCTTCCATGTAAAAATTACATTGCTGCCATACACAGGATACTTTTTACACATTCTTTCTCTGCTCGTATAATAACAACTGCAACTGGAAATTGCAAGAGGAAAATCAAAGGATGAGGCCCTGCGGCAGCGCAACAGCCTTTGCCGCAGGACGCATCTGCATCTGCGGCTTGCCCGCTAAGGTGCAGGCCGTCGCAAAATTGTGAAAAGAAGGAAATTGAAGTTTATGCTGACCGCTGTTACTGGAATCAACTGGGGCGATGAGGGCAAGGGCCGCGTCATCGACCTGCTGGCCGAAAACGCTGATGTGGTCGCCCGCTATCAGGGCGGCGACAACGCCGGCCATACCGTCGTGACCGAAAAGGGCAAGTTCATCCTGAACCTGCTGCCCTCCGGCATCCTGCACCCGGACGTCACCTGTGTGTTGGGGACGGGGATGGTCATTGACCTTGACCATCTTGCAGGTGAGATGCAGGCCATCGAGGCCCGCGGCGTGGAGATCAGCCCCAAGAACCTGAAACTCTCCGACAAAGCCACCATCTCCATGCCGTGGCATAAGGTGCAGGACGGGCTGGAAGAAGACCGCCTTGCCCAAAAGGGCAGTGCCTTCGGCTCTACCCGGCGCGGCATTGCCTACGCTTACAGCGACAAATACCGCAAAAAGACCCTGCGTTTGGGCGACCTGCTCCATCTGGACGAGGAGCGCACCCAGAACCGTCTGCACATGATTTTGGACTCCAAGAACATGGAGCTGGCGGGCTGCTACCATCAGGAAAAGATGTCCTACGATGCGCTGCTGAGCTGGTGCAGAGCACAGGCGGAGCAGTTTGCACCGTACATCTGCGATGTGGGGGCCTTTTTGCAGGAAGCCCACGACAGCGGCAAGCGCATCGTGCTGGAAGCCCAGCTGGGTGCCATGCGGGACATCGATTACGGCATCTTCCCGTTTACATCCAGCTCCAACACGCTGGCAGCTTACGCACCGTTGGGGGCTGGCATCCCCAACTGCCGCCTCGACCATGTGGTGGGCGTGCTGAAAGCGTATTCCACCTGCGTGGGTGCCGGTCCCTTTGCTGCAGAGAACGCCATGGGCGAGGACTGGAACGAGAAGCTGCGCAAGGCAGGCGGGGAATACGGTGCGGCCACAGGCCGTCCCCGCCGGGTCGGCCCCTTTGACTGCGTGGCCAGCCGGTACGGTCTGGCCTGTCAGGGGGCGGATAAGATCGCCCTCACCAAGCTGGATGTCCTCAGCAGCATGAAGGAGATCCCGGTCATCACCGGTTACAAGCTGGATGGTGTGGAAGTCCCCCGCTTCGATACCCTGTCTGACCTTGACCGGATGGAGCCGGTGGTCACGATGCTGCCCGGCTGGAACAAAGATATTTCCGGCTGCAAGAGCTGGGATGACCTGCCCGGGGAAGCGAAGGGCTATGTGGAGTTCCTCGAACAGCAGCTGGGCCATGCGATCCAGTTCATCTCCACGGGCGCGGAGCGCGAGAGGTTCGTGCTGAAAGGAGAATGGCTGTGAGACATTTTATTGAGCCAAACAGCTTTTCTCTGGACGAGCAGCTGGCCCTTCTCGACCTTGCAGACCGGATGGAGGCAGACCCCGCGCCCTATGCACATCTCTGCGACGGGCGCATTCTGGCGACGCTGTTCTACGAGCCGTCCACACGCACCCGGCTTTCCTTCGAGTCGGCTATGCTGCGGCTGGGCGGCAAAACACTGGGCTTTGCCGGGGCGCAGATGTCCAGCGCCAGCAAGGGCGAGACGGTGGCAGATACTGCCCGCGTCGTGAGCAATTATGCCGATGTCATCGCCATGCGCCACCCGAAAGAGGGCGCACCGCTCCGGGCGTCCCTGTATGCACGGGTGCCTGTCATCAATGCAGGCGACGGCGGGCACGCCCATCCCTCCCAGACCATGATCGATCTGATGACCATCCGCCAGCGCAAAGGGCGGCTGGATCACCTGACGGTGGGCTTCTGCGGTGACCTTAAATTTGGCCGGACGGTCCACTCCCTGACCGCAGCCCTCAGCCAGTTCGAGGGGAATCGCTTCGTGTTCATCTCGCCGGAGGAGCTGCGCATCCCCCAGTACGTCAAGGACGAGACCCTGACGCCGCTCCATCAGACCTACAAGGAGACGGCAGACCTCGAAGCCGAGCTGCCGCATCTGGACGTGCTCTATATGACCCGCATCCAGCAGGAGCGCTTTTTCAACGAAGAGGACTACCTCCGGTTGAAAGGCTGCTACTCCCTGAACGCCAAGCTCTTGGAGCTGGCCCCGTCGGATATGCCGGTGCTGCACCCGCTGCCCCGCATCGACGAGATCAAACTGGACGTGGACAGCGACCCCCGCGCCGCCTATTTCGACCAAGTCCACAACGGCGTTTATATCCGGATGGCCATTATTCTGGCCCTGCTGGGCATCCCCGACCCTGTGACCGGAAATAAAGTGCTGAAATAAGCTCTGACCGGAAAAACAATGCCGCCCGCCTGCGCTGTTGTCACGCAGGTGGGCGGCATTTTACGTTATTGGCCCGGAAAGCACCGTTCAGACAAGGCTTTCCATGATTTTGGCACTCGTTTCGATGTCGATGACCCCGCTGTCCAGCGCGATATGATAGTTGGCGGCGCTGCCCTCTGGAGCAAAGTGAAGGAGCAAAAAATTCCCCACAGACCGGCAGATCCGTGCTATAATCAGAGCAAAAGGGCCTGCGCCGGAAGCGAGGCCCCACAAAAAATGGAGGACATGAGGATGAACGAAACGCTGCGAAGGGATGCCGATGCCATCATCGGGGCCAGCCTGAGCGCTGTCCTGCCGGACGAGGCCGTCCGCCGTGCACTGAAAGACTTTCAGCCCAAGGGCGGAAGGGTACTGCTGGTGGCGGCGGGCAAGGCCGGATGGCAGATGGCCCGCGCCGCCGTGGAAGCACTGGGCCGGGTGGACGGGGGTGTGGTCGTGACCAAGTATGGCCACGTCAAAGGCCAGATTCCCGGGGTGGACTGTTATGAAGCAGGCCATCCCGTCCCGGACGAAAACGGCTTTGCGGCCACCGAAAAGGCGCTGGAGCTGGTGCAGGGGCTGACCGCAGAGGACACAGTACTGTTCCTGCTCTCGGGCGGCGGCAGTGCGTTGTTTGAAAAGCCGCTGCTCCCCGGCAGGGAATTGCAGGACATCACCCATCGGCTCCTTGCCAGCGGGGCCGACATCGTGGAGATGAACACCGTCCGCAAGCGGCTTTCCGGCGTCAAGGGCGGGCGGTTCGCACAGCGCTGCGCTCCGGCAAACGTATTCAGCATCGTCCTCAGTGATATTCTGGGCGACCCGCTGGATATGATCGCCAGCGGCCCGGCGGTGCCGGACTCCTCCACCTGCGCGCAGGCGCTTGCCATCGCGGAAAAGTATCGGCTGAACCTGTCGGAACAGGCAAAGGCACTTCTGGCACAGGAAACGCCGAAAGCGCTCGATAACGTGACGACCCGGATCACCGGCAGCGTCCGGGAGCTGTGTGCGGCTGCGGCCAGTGCCTGCCGTGCGCGGGGCTATGAGCCGGTCGTCCTCACCGACCGGCTCTGCTGCGAGGCCCGGGAGGCGGGCAGCTTCCTTGGCTCCATCGCCCGCACCCACGCGGGGCAGGGCCGGAAGCTGGCCTTTATCGCAGGCGGCGAGACCGTGGTGCACCTGACCGGGAAGGGTCTCGGCGGGCGGAATCAGGAGATCGCCCTTGCGGCGGCTCCGGCTCTTGCCGGGCTGGACGCGGCGGTCTTCTCGGTGGGCAGCGACGGCACCGACGGCCCCACCGATGCCGCTGGAGGCTATGTGGACGGCGACTCCGCCGCTGCTCTGGCTGCAAAGGGCTGGAATGTGTTCGACACCCTGAAAAATAACGATGCCTACCACGCCTTACAGGCGGCAGAGGGGCTTATCATCACCGGGGCCACCGGAACAAACGTCAACGACGTGGCGGTGGCGCTGACCGCAGGATAAAGAGAGACTGCTGCCGCAGGTCGATCAGTTCTCGGAAGAGATGTCCTCGCCGAAGTACTTTTCGCTCAGCTCCTTGAGGGTGCCGTCGGCACGCAGTGCTTCGATGGCGCTGTTGAGGGCGTCGAGGAAGGAGGTGTCGTCGCTCTTGAGCACAGGGATGGCGACATGGGATGCCTCCTCGGTCTGGGCCACCAGCTTGAAGTTGGCGTCCGGATGGACATTCAGGTAGTCGTAGAAGGAGACGTCGGCGTTCAGGGTGGCGTCGATGCGGCCGGCAGTCAGCAGCTGGATGGTCTCCTCCAGCGTGTCGATGCCCTGCACGGTAGCGCCGTAGCTCTCGGCCAGCTCCATATAGGTGGAGGCGGGGCTGTTGGCCGTGGTCTTGCCTGCGAGGTCCTCAAAGCTCTTGATGTCCTCGTTGTCCTTGCGGACGGCGAGGGCGGTGTGGATGTAGCCGTAGGGGGTGGTGAAGTCGTAGGTCTTGGCGCGCTCCTCCGTGACTTCGACGCCGTTGCAGACGAGGTCATAGCGGCCGGCGTCCAGACCGGCGAAGAGGCTGTCCCAGTCGCTCTCGACATACTCCGGCTCGACGCCCAGCTTTTCGGCGATGGCACGGGAGACCTCGACGTCGTAGCCGACGAGGGTGTCGCTCTCATCGTGGAAGCTCCAGGGCTGCCATGCGCCCTCCAGCGCGACGACCAGCTTGCCGTTGGCCTGAACGGTCTCCAGCTTGTTGGCAGCGGCGGAGGAGGCGGACTTGCTGGAAGAGCAGCCAGCCAGAGAGAGCGCACCGGCGGCGGCCATGACGCTCATCAGGGAGATAAAGGTTCTGCGTTTCATAATAATTGATCCTTTCTGTAGTAAGACAAACTTGAGAAAAGCGGGATAAGGCTCTCCCTTTGGGAGAGCTGGCGCGTAAGCGCCTGAGAGGGCAAGGAAGCTGACACAAAAGCGGAAACACCGCAATAGTATCGCGCTGACCAAGAGCCTGCTTATCGCTGTGCGGCGGCTCTGCCGCAGGCGGCTTGCCCTCTCCGTCATTGCTTTGCAATGCCACCTCTCCCAAAGGGAGAGGCTTCAGACTTCGGTATGCGAGATCTTTTGCAGGAACTCGCGGGTCCGGGCCTCTTTGGGGTGGGCGAAGAACTCCTGCGAGGGAGCTTCCTCCACCACGACACCGTTCTCCATGAAGACGGTGCGGGAGGAGACGTTGCGGGCAAAGCCCATCTCGTGGGTGACGACCAGCATGGTCATCCCCTCCTGTGCCAGCTGCCGCATGACAGCCAGCACCTCGCCGGTCAGCTCGGGGTCGAGGGCGCTGGTCGGCTCGTCGAAATAGATGATCTCGGGGTCGGAGGCGAGGGCGCGGGCGATGGCCACACGCTGCTGCTGACCGCCCGAGAGCTGGCGGGGGTAGTAGTCGGCCCGGTCGGCGAGGCCGACCTTTTCCAGCATCTTCATGCCGATGGCGTTGGCCTCGTTTTTGGGCATTTTCCGGGCAACGATGAGGCCCTCGGTGACATTCTGGAGGGCCGTCTTGTTGCGGAAGAGATCATAGTTCTGGAAAACGAAGGCCGTCTTCCGGCGCAGCCGTGCGATGGAGGCCCGGTCGACGCGGGCAAGGTCGAAGGCCTCACCGTCGAAGGTGAGAGTGCCTGCGTCGGCGGTCTCGAGGAAGTTGAGGCAGCGCAGCAGGGTGGTCTTGCCGGAGCCGGAGGGGCCGAGGATGGCGACGACGTCGCCCTTTTCCACCGTCAGATCGACGCCGCGCAGCACGTCAAGACTGCTGACCGGCTTCGGGGCGCGGCCGAAGAGGCCGGGACGGACGCCGGGCTTTGCATATGTATGGAAGGATTTGCGGACGCTGCGGATCTCTAACATTGCCATAACAGCCACACTCCTTTCTTACTGGAAGCCGTGGGCGTTGAGCTGGCGCTCCAGCAGCCCCTGCAGCTTGGTGATGACGGTACAGAACAGCAGATACACCACGGCCACCTCACAGTAGATGGGCAGGAAGATGTAGGTGCGGGCGGCGACCCGCTGGCCGGCCATGAACAGCTCCGCCACGGTGATGTTGGAGGCCAGAGAGGTATCCTTGACCATACCGATGAGGGAGTTGGAGAGGGCAGGCACGGCGGTGCGCAGGGCCTGCGGCAGAACGATGCGGCGCATGATCTGCCACCAGCTCATGCCCACGCAGCAGCCGGCCTCCAGCTGGCCCTGCGGCACGCTTTCCAGCGCACCGCGCATGGTCTCGGCACAGTAAGCGCCCTCGTTGAAGGCGAAGGCGATGACCGCTGCCGGAAAGGCGTCCAGCATGATGCCCACGCTGGGCAGGCCGTAGAAGATGATGAAGAGCTGCACCAGAAGCGGTGTGCCCCGGATGACCCAGATGTAGAACCGGGCCAGCTGACTCAGCACCGGCACCCGGGCGTACTGCACCAGAGCCACGGCTACGGCCAGCACCATCGCCAGAGTGAACGAGACGAGGGTGAGGGGGATGGTCATGGTGAGGCCCGCCGACAGGATGCGGGGCAGGGCCTCCCAGAGCACGCTGACGGTGCGGTTCGATAACAAAGATTCCAGCATGGATGATGTCCTTCTTCAAAATGAAAAATAGAGCGATTCAACTGTTTATCGCACTTTAGATGCGATAAACAGATGGAACAGCAGGCAGGCTCATGATACACCTTAAACCATACTTTCAGTCAAGGGTCTGAGCGGAAAATCCTACAAATCCTACCAGAATACTATAGCATGATTCCCGGGGGAACGCAAATGGTTTCGGAAAATTGCATGGTATGGATGAAATGAATGAAAAAGATGCAGGAACTTTGTGCACAACGGCAGAACAGTTGACGCGGCAGGGGCTTTCGGGTACAATAGAACCGAATAGGCCTGTGCGGTGGCACAGGCAGAACAGGCCGCACGCCCCGGCAGATGGGAGCGCGGCGGATACGGAGGACAAACGTGATGAAACGTATTGGTATTCTGGGCGCTGGAACCTGGGGCATGGCCCTTGCACGGATGCTGACGGTGAGCGGGAACGATGTGCTGGTCTGGTCGGCCATCGAGAAGGAGATCGATGACCTTTCGACGACCCGCGTCCACCCCAACCTGCCGCAGATGAAGATCCCGGAGGAGCTGCGGTTCACCAAGAGCATCGAGGAGGTCTGCAAGGACAAGGACATCCTGCTGTTCGCGGTGCCGTCGGTCTTTGTCCGCTCCACGGCAGCAAAGGCCCGGCCCTATGTGGCCGACGGCCAGATCATCGTGGACGTGGCAAAGGGCATCGAGCCGGACACGCTGTACACCATGACAGAGATCCTTGCCGATGAGCTGGGCCGGGAGGGCGGCCCGAAGAATGTCCGCCTCGTGGCCCTGTCCGGCCCCACCCACGCAGAGGAGGTGGCCATCGACCTGCCCACCACCATCGTGTCGGCCAGCAAGGACGCCGAGGCCGCAGCCTTCGTGCAGGAGGTCTTTACCAACAACGTCATGCGTGTCTACACCAATGATGACATCAAGGGCGTGGAACTGAGCGGCGCCATGAAGAACGTCATCGCGCTGGGGGTCGGCATCTCTACCGGCCTCGGCTACGGCGACAACGCCCGCGCCGCCCTCATCACCCGGGGCATCGCCGAGATCGCCCGTCTGGGCGTGGCGATGGGCTGCAATATCCACACCTTTGCGGGTCTGGCCGGCATCGGCGACCTCATCGTGACGGCCACCAGTATGCACAGCCGCAACAACCGCGCCGGCATCCTTATCGGCAAGGGCGAGACCCCGGAGCAGGCCGTCAAGGAAGTGGGCATGGTGGTGGAGGGCATGAACGCCCTGCCCGCTGCGCTGGAGCTGGCCGAGCGGTATCAGGTGGAAATGCCCATCGTCCAGACCGTCAACGCCATCGTCAACAAGGGGATGAGCGCAGCGGAGGCCGTCAAGTCCCTGATGGAGCGCGGCCTGAAGAACGAGCTGCCGCAGGGCTACGAAAAATAAACGAAAAGGGGCGGTATCATGCCTTCTACCTACGCACACCGCCGCTTTGGCGCGGATGTTCTGGCCCTGCTTCCGGACGGGCTGCGCCAGACGCTGGAGCGGCACCGGGAGCTATACGATATGGGGCTCCACGGGCCGGATCTGATGTTTTATTACAAGGCATTGCAGACCAACCCGGTGAACCGTCTGGGAAACGCCATGCACGAGGAAAAGGGTGAGGTGTTTTTCACCCGCGCCCGGGCTGTGGTGGAACACGCGGTGGATAAGGACGCCGCGCAGGCCTACGCGCTGGGCTTCGTCTGCCACTTTGCGCTGGACAGCATCTGTCACCCCTATGTGGAGGCCTATGTCCGGGAGAGCGGCGTGAGCCACTGCGAGATCGAGACAGAGTTCGACAACGCCTTGCTGCGGGAGGACGGCTATGACCCCATGAAGTTCTTCACGGCCAGCCACATCAAGCCCAGCCGCCAGCGGGCGGAGGTCGTCGCGCCTTTTTATGAGGGCGTTACGGTGGACGAGACGCTGGCAGCGATGAAAGGGATGCTCTCGGTGCACCATATGCTGCAGGCGGCGAACCCCGTCAAGCGCTGGTTGGTGCTGACCGGGATGCGCGCCGCCGGAAAGTATGAGTTCATGCACGGCCTTGTGGCGAACCCGCAGCCCAACCCCAAGTGTGTCCAGAGCAGCCGGAAGCTCGAGGAGCTGTACAAAACGGCTGTGCCGCTGGCGGTGCGGCTCATCGGCGAGTATGCCGGAGGAAAGCCGCTGGGGCCGGAATATCAGCACACGTTCGGGGAAGACTGAGAGGAGCACTGAATGGGAAAGAATGGCAATTTTCGCCTGACGAGGCTGGAACGGAACTGGATCCTGTACGACGTGGGAAACTCGGCCTTTGTGCTGATGGTGGCGACCCTTATCCCCATTTTCTTCAACGCACTGGCAGAGAGCGGCGGCCTGACCTCGGTGGAGTATCTGGCCTACTGGGGCTATGCCAGCTCGGTCGTGACCATCATCACGGCCATCCTCAGCCCGATCCTCGGCACGGTGGCGGACACCAGAGGCTTCAAGAAGCCCATCTTCATGCTCTGCGTCGGCGTGGGCATCGTGGGATGCTGCGCCATGGGCGCGGCGTCGGCGTGGCTGCCCTTCCTCGTCATCTTCGTCATTGCGAAGGTGGGATTTTCGGGCAGTCTGGTGTTCTACGACTCCATGCTCGGGGATGTGACCACGCCGGAGCGGATGGATGAGGTGTCCAGCCGGGGCTATGCGTGGGGCTACATCGGCAGCTGCGTGCCCTTCGTGGTCTGTCTCGGCCTTGTGCTGGGGGCGGGGGCCATTGGCCTCAGCCAGATGACGGCGCTGAACATCGCGCTTATCCTGACGGCGGTGTGGTGGCTCGTGACCACCCTGCCGCTGCTGAAAAGCTACCGACAGCTCCACTATGTGGAGGTGGAAGAGCACGCAGTACGCCAGAGCTTTGCCCGCATCGGCCAGACCCTGCGGCATCTGCCGGAGGACAAGCAGGTGTTCTGGTTTCTGCTGGCGTTCTTCTGCTACATCGACGGCGTGTATACCATCATCGACATGGCCACGGCCTACGGTACGGCACTGGGGCTGGACACCACCGGGCTGCTGCTGGCGCTGCTGGTGACGCAGATCGTGGCGTTCCCGTCGGCCCTCATCTTCGGGCGGCTGTCCAACGAGTATCCCTCGTCGAAGCTCATCCCGGTCTGTATCGCGGCCTATGCGGGCATCGCGGTGTTTGCGTTCTTTCTGACCCGGCAGTGGCAGTTCTGGGTGCTGGCCGTCATCGTGGGGATGTTCCAAGGCGGCGTGCAGGCCCTCAGCCGCTCCCACTTTGCAAAGATCATCCCGCCGGAGAAGTCGGGCGAGTACTTCGGGCTTTTCGACATCTGCGGCAAGGGGGCATCCTTCCTCGGGACGATGATCGTCAGCGTGGGGAGCCAGCTGACCGGCAGCGCCAATGTGGGCGTCGGCTCCCTCATCGTGCTGTTCGTCGTGGGATTCGTGTTGTTCCGGGTGTCCTGCCGTCAGGGAGAGACGGCATAAATTTCATAAAAAACGGAAACGGAGAGAGCTGTCCTGCACAGCTCTCTTTTTATTGTGATTTTATTGTGACTTTCAAAAATAGCGCCCATCAAAACGGCATCGTTGCGGTACGCAGCTTGCGGATGGTGCTTGTGCATTCAAAACACAAACTGCTATATTTTGTGGAAAACGCAGAAAAGCCGGGCGATTTTTTATGCAGAAAGCCGCCACAAAAATACTGAAACCTCTTGACAAATATAATCGGGGGGGGGGTATAATGAATCAGAACAGAGGTTTGCCTTACGCCCGGAAGGAAGAAAATGCGAGCGGGGAAAGACCTCTAAAACAATGTGGAGGTTTTAATTATGAGACTGGATATGATTTCCCGCCGCCGTTTCCTCAAGAGCGCTGGTGTTGCGGCTCTGGCTGTTGCCGCAGCAGGTGTGCTGGCAGGCTGTGATGGTAATAGCAGCAGTAAGGTTCCCGGTACGGAAGTTCCGGATGTACCGGGCACGACGAGCAAGTCGGTAAAGATCATCTTTGCTAATGTTGACAATGGCGGTGCAGGCGTTGGAAATGGCGGCGATGATTATGAGCATCCCGTTCTGAAGGATGCTACCGTCATTGACCCCAAGAGCATTCCTGCGGACAAGATCCCGCAGGGCTATGAGCTGGCTGACACTACTCCGGTCAAGATCATTGACAATGGTAACACGCTTTTGGCTATCGTTAAGGTGAAAAAGACGGTCGATACTTCGATCAATGTCAGAGTTACTTTGCAGCTCATCAACGGTACTGCTGCTGACAACCAGCGCGAGCTGGTTGTTAAGATGCCCGGTGATGCAGCATATATCTCTACGGACGACATCACTCTGCCTGAGGATTTGATTTGGGCACCCGGTATGGAAGGCGAAAAGCGTCCGATTGGCAGGGCTATCTTCCTGGTTCAGAAGGTTTGATTTCCGAATTTGCATCTCATAGAGCAACGAAAATTCCTTCAATAATTCCCGATACATACAGAGAGGCTTCCCCTTTGAGGGGAGGCCTTTTTGCGTCCGGGGAGTTATGATTCACAAACCGTTCATTGTGTTTTGGCGGGCAGGATGATACAATAGAGAAAAATCCAGAAAACGCAAAGGAGCAAGACCATGAAACAATATCCCGGCTATACCCTCGTCAAGCGCGAGGAGTGCCCCGAACAGCACGGGACGCTGACCGTGCTGACCCACGACGTCAGCGGGGCGGCTGTCCTGCTGGTGGAGAACGACGACGACAACAAGGCCTTCGGCATCGGATTCGGTACCTTTCCCTCCGACGATACCGGCGTGTTCCACATCCTCGAGCACTCGGTGCTGGCGGGCAGCGAGAAATACCCGGTAAAGTCGCCGTTTTTGCAGCTGCTCAAGAGCAGCATGGCCTCCTTCCTGAATGCCATGACCTTCCCGGACAAGACGGTGTACCCCTTCGCAACGCCCAACGAGACGGACTTCAAGAACCTGATGGACGTCTACCTCAACGCGGTGTTCTGCCCGCTGGCGATGGTGGACAGGGGCGTGTTCGAGCAGGAGGGCTGGCACAGGGACGAGGACGGCACGGTGAGCGGTGTCGTCTACAACGAGATGCAGGGCGCACTGGCGACGCCGGATGCCCAGCTGCAGAACGCCCTGAACCGGGCGATGTTCCCGGACACGGCCTACGGCTTCGTCTCCGGAGGCGACCCGGCCTCCATCCCGGCGCTGACCTATGAGAAGTATGTCCGGGTCTACCGCCGCCATTACAGTGCTGACAACTGCTGCATCACCCTCTACGGTAAGATGGACATGGCTGAGAAGCTGGCTTTTCTCGACGAGCAGTATCTGAGCCGTATGCCCAAGAGCGTCAGCCGCCCCCGGCTGACGGTGCAGGACGAGCAGGCCGGTGTGCGGCTGCACATCCCCTACTACACCGAAAAGCCCGAGCCGGACGAGGCACAGTGCGCGCTGGCGTGGTACACCGGCGCGTTCGCGGACCGGGAGCGCCAGCTGGGCGTGGAGATCCTGCTGGACGCCCTGCTGGGCAACAACCAGTCGCCCCTGAAAGCCGCCCTGCTGGAAGAGAAGCTGGGCGCAGACATTGATGTGGGCTTCGACGACAGCACATTGCAGCCGACGCTGGAGCTGGTGCTGCGGGGGGCCACCGAGGCGTCGGCAGGGAAATTCGCTGCCGCTGTCCGGAACGCTGTGGACGGCATCCTCGAAAAGGGCATCCCCGAAGAGCTGCTGATGGCAAGCCTCAACTCCACCGAGTTCGCTTCCCTTGAGCGTCCGGGCAGCATCCCGGACGGCGTGCTGGACGCCATCCATGCATCCACCGGCTGGCTCCACACCGGCGACCCGGCCCTGCTGCTGCATACCAACGGGCTGTTCGCTTCGCTGCGGGAGAAGCTGGAAAAGGGCTGGTTCAACGAGCTGCTGCGGGAGCTGTTCGCGCCCGCGCCGGTGGAGGTCATCCAAGTACCCGCCCTGCCCAAGAAAGAAGAAGAGGGTCGGGCCGCCCGCACCGACGGCAAACTGGTGCTGGACCATCCGCTGACCGCCGCCGACCTCGGCGAGGGCAAGAAGCTGACCCCGGGCCGGAGCGGGATGCTGGCCGGAGCTGAGCTGCTGCATCACCCTTCGGCGGGCAGCACCTATCTGAACTTCTACTACGACATCGGCAATGCAGCGCCGGAGGAGATGCCCTATCTGAACCTGCTGACCGATGTGGTGGACGAGCTGGACACCGGGAAGCACACGGCACAGGAGCTGAACACCCTGCGGAACACATGGCTGGGCCGAAGCGGCGCATGGGTGGACGGCTGGACCGGCCGCCAGCCGGGCCGACCGGTCCATGCAAAGCTGGTGGCCGGGATGAGCCTGCTGGAACGCAGCCTCGAAAAGGCTGTGGAGCTGGGCGGCGAGTGGCTGTATGAAACGAAGTTCACCGGCCCGCAGGCAGAAGCCGCGATGGAGCGGGTGGTCAGCCAGCAAAAACTGATGATGGAGCAGAGGTTTCTGCGGGAGGGCCATAGCTTTGCGTCGATGCGCGCGGCGGCCCACTTCTCGGTGGAGGCTGCCATGAACGAGCGGTGCAGCGGCGTGAGCTACTACCACTTCCTCTGCGGGCTGCTGGAAGAGGCCGACTGGGCCGGACTGGGCCGGAGGCTGGAAGCGCTGCGGGAGAAGGTGCTGGGCGGAAACGCTCTGACGGTCAGCCTCCACGGCAGCGATGCAGCACTGGACATCCTGAAAAAGCTGCTGCCCGGCAGTGCTTTTGCTGCCGGAGAGCGCCGCGCGGCGGTGCCCTACCGGGAAGCGCTGGCCCCGGCGGTGAACGAAGCCTTCGTCATCGACGGCGGCGTGAACTATGACGTGCTGGCATGGCCGATGGAGCGGCGCTTGGAGCGGAAGGTGCTGGCCCGGGTGATGAGCTACGAGTATCTGTGGCACAGCATCCGGGAGGTGGGCGGCGCTTATGGCACCGGCATGGTGACCCAGAACGACGATGTGGAGTATCTCTACACCTACCGTGACCCCCATCTGGCGGAGAGCTACGAGGCCTTCGCCGCCGGGCCGGCAGAGCTGGCGAGGCGCGATCATACCGAAAACGATATGAACGAATTCATCGTGGGCGCTGCGGCCAAGCTGGACACCCCGCGCAAGCCTCGGGACGAGGCTGCATCCACCGACTGCAAGTATTTCTGCGGCATCACCGACGAGATGAACGCCGCCGAGCGGAAGAGCCTGTGCAGCGTGGATGCTGCCGCCCTCAAGGCCGAGGCGGCAGACCTGTCTGCCCGGATGAAGAAGGGCGTGCGGGTGGCGTTCGGCAGCAAGGAGGCCGTGGAAGCCGCGAAAGCGCTGTTCGACCGGGTGGAAACGCTGTAAAAGAAAACGCAGCGCCTCCCGGAGACTTTGCGCAGAAAATCATGCAAAAATCCCCTGTCTGTGGAAAAGAACACAGGCAGGGGATTTTTTCTTGCCTAAAAATATTACTGTAGGGATAACACGGTATAAAAGATACAAATGCGAATCGAAAAGTATGTACTCCTGCGGAGGGGAAAAGCGTGGTATCCTTTTGCCAACGAAAGAACGAAAGGATGTGAGAACACAGGATGGGGCAGGAAAAACAGGCGGCGTCCAAGGGGCTGGAAAACCTCCAGAAGGCCGCAGACACCCTGAGCACCATGCTGGTGCAGGAGATCAAGGGCCTGAACATCCGCCAGCGTGCGGCCCGGAAGGAAAAGAGCACCGACACCGGCCTCATGAAGGAACTCAAGGAGGCCACCGCCGTGCTGAAAGACCTGACGGGCGTGACGAAGGCCCTGAACGACCAAGGAATGGAGGAAGAAGGGCGGGAATGCGGCGTGGTGCTGCTGCCGCCGGTGGAAGAGGCATGATGGAAGAAAACAAGGAGAGGAATATCGTCTGGAAGCCCCAGCCGAGGCAGCTGGAATTTATGCGGCGGCCTGAGCCGGAGGCGCTTTATGGCGGCGCGGCAGGCGGCGGAAAGAGCGACGCCCTCGTCATCGAGGCGCTGCGGCAGGTGCACATCCCCCACTACCGGGCGCTCATCCTCCGCAAGACCTACCCGCAGCTGTCCGACCTCGTGGACAAGAGCCAGCGCTACTATCTCCGGGCTTTCCCGGAGGCGCAGTACAACGCCACGAGCCATGTGTGGGTCTTCCCCAGCGGGGCGAAGATCTACTTCGGCTCGATGCAGCACACGAAAGACCGGACGAATTATCAGGGCAAGGCCTTCGACTTTATCGGCTTCGATGAGCTGACCCACTTCGAGTGGGAGGAGTACAGCTATATGATGAGCCGCAACCGTCCCACCGGCCCCGGCACGCGGGTGTACCTGCGGGCCACCACCAACCCCGGCGGGGTGGGCCACGGCTGGGTCAAGGCGAGGTTCATCACCCCCGCCCCGCCCGGGACCCCCATTGAGGAGGAGTGCACGGTGCAGATGCCGGACGGTACGGAAAAGATGCTCCGGCGGGCGAGGGTGTTCATCCCGTCCAGCGTCTTTGACAACCCCGCCCTGCTGAAGAACGACCCGGGCTATCTGGCCAGCCTCGCAGCCATGCCGGAGGCGGAAAAGCAGGCGCTGCTCTATGGCAGCTGGGACAGCTTTTCCGGGCAGGTGTTCACCGAGTGGCGGAACGACCCGAAGCATTACGAGGACCAGCGCTGGACTCATGTCATCGCGCCCTTTGCCATCCCGAAGCACTGGAAGATCTACCGGGGGTATGACTTCGGCTATTCGAAGCCGTTCTCGGTGGGGTGGTACGCGGCGGACGAGGAGGGAAGGCTCTACCGCATCAAGGAGCTTTACGGCTGCACGGGCCGGCCCGACGAGGGAATGCACATCGACCCGGTGGAACAGGCCCGGCGCATCCGGGAGGCCGAGCAGAACGACCCGATGCTCCGGGGGCGGGTGATCACAGGCATCGCCGACCCGGCCATCTTCGACCAGAGCCGGGGCGAGAGCGTCGCGGATATGCAGGAGAAAAGCCCGAATTTCCTGCATTGGAGGCCCGGCGACCACACCCGTCTGGCGGGCAAGATGCAGTTCCACTACCGGCTGCATTTCGACGGGGAGGGCAGGCCGATGCTGCAGGTGTTCCATACCTGCAAACACTTCATCCGCACCATCCCGAACCTCGTGTACGACGAGAGCAATGTGGAGGACATCGACACCCGGCAGGAGGACCATATCTACGACGAGTGCCGCTATGTGCTGATGGAGAATCCCATTTCGCCGCCCCGGCAGATCGCCGAGCCGACGGTGTGGGATGACCCGCTGGAGCTGCATGGCAGGGCGAGGGTGTATCGGATCTGAGAAGGGACAACCTCTCAGTCTCGCATTCGCTCGACAGCTCCCCTACCGAGGGGAGCCTCTGGCGAAGAGGTAAAGTTCTACGGAATGCCAAGGCCTCCCCTCGATAGGCAACGGCGACAACCGCCGCCAGCGGCAGAAACGGAAGTGCCCTGCGACAGAGGGCAGAAAGGAGTTAAATTGGACGAGATGAGAGAAAAGCTGCCCATCGGGCCGGAGGAGGTGGGCGAGGCGGCACAGATCTTGCAGCGGTATAAGGCAGGCAAGGCGGCGCTGGACAAGCGCCTAGTGGATAACGAGCTGTGGTTCCGGATGGGGCACTGGAAGAACTACCAGAACCCCATGATGGAGGGCAAGCCCCAGCCGTCCAGCGGGTGGCTGTTCAACTCCATCGCCAACAAGCACGCTGACGCGATGGACAACTACCCCAGCCCCAATGTCCTGCCCCGGGCCGAGGACGATGAGGCTGCGGCACAGGCGCTTTCCAGCGTTTTGCCCGTAGTGCTGGAACAGGCCGACTACGAGCAGGTGTACAGCGATACATGGTGGCGCAAGCTCAAGCAGGGCACCGGCGTCAAGGGGGTGTTCTGGGACCCGGAGCAGCGGGGCGGCGTGGGCGAGATCAGCATCCGGCCCATGAACCTGCTGATGCTCTACTGGGAGCCGGGCGTGGACGACATTCAGGCGTCGCCCCATTTCTTCTCGCTGAGTCTGGCGGATTCGAACCAGCTGGAAGAGCGCTGGCCTCAGCTGGCAGGGCACACCGCCAGCGTCCTCGACGTGCCCCGCTACATCCACGACGGAGGCCTTGACACCAGCAGTAAGAGCGTCGTGGTGGACTGGTACTACAAAAAGCTCTCGCCGGAGGGCCGGAGCGTGCTGCACTACTGCAAGTTCTGCAACGGCGTGGTGCTCTACGCCAGCGAGAACGACCCGGCGCTGGCCGAACGGGGATTCTACGACCACGGCAGGTATCCCTTCGTGTTCGACCCGCTGTTCATGGAGGAGGACAGCCCGGCTGGCTTCGGGTACATCGACGTGATGAAGGAGTGCCAGACCGCCATCGACCGGATGAACCATGCCATGGACGAGAACGTCCTGCTCTCGGCCCGGCAGCGGTATGTCCTGAGCGACACGGCAGGGGTCAACGAGGAGGAGCTGACCGACCTGTCCCGGGACATCATCCATGTGGCGGGGCGGCTGAACGACGACAGCTTCCGGCCGATGCAGACGGCGGGACTGCAGGGCAACAGCCTGAGCTACCGCAACAGCCGCATCGAGGAGCTGAAGGAGATCAGCGGCAACCGTGACATGACGCAGGGCGGCACTGCCGGAGGCGTCACGGCGGCTTCGGCCATCGCTGCTTTGCAGGAGGCGGGCAGCAAGCTCAGCCGGGATATGCTCAAGAGCGCGTACCGGGCGTTTGCCAAGGAGTGCTACCTCATCATCGAGCTGATGCGGCAGTTCTACGACGAGGAGCGCATCTTCCGCATCACGGGAAAGGGCGGCGAGAGCGAGTTCGTCCGGTTTTCGGGCGAGGTGCTCCGCGCCCGGCCGGCGAAGGTCGTGGGCGGTGTGGAGCTGGGCAGCCGTGAGCCGGTGTTCGACATCGTGGTGAGCGCGGAGAAGAAGTCCACCTTCAGCCGGCTTTCCCAGAACGAGACGGCCAAGGAGTGCTATCAGCTGGGCTTCTTCGCCCCGGCCAACGCCGATGCGGCGCTGGCAGCACTGGAAATGATGGACTTCGAGGGTATTGAGAAGGTGCGCCAGCGGGTGCGGCAGAACGGCACCCTCGCCCGGCAGCTGACACAGATGCAGGCTCAGGTGGCCCGGCTGACGGGCCTGCTGGAAGCGCAGGAACAGCCTGCCCCGCCCAAGCTGAGCGGCCCGGCAGAGGAACTGAGCACGGCGGCGATGGCGAGGGCGATGAAGACGCAGAAAGGAGAAATGAGATGATAAAAGTGAACTATACCGAGCTGGACGGCCCGGCAGGCCCCACCTGCCGGTTGGAGGCCTCGGGCCACGCGGGCTATGCCCCCGCCGGGCAGGACATCGTGTGTGCGGGAGCAAGCACCCTGATGCAGACCCTCTGCGCCCTGCTGGCGGGCGAGGAGGGGACGAAGAGCGGCGCATGGGATGAGCCGGACGGCCCGCGTCTGGCGGTGACGGCGGCTGCGCCCCAGAAGCCGTGGGTGGAGGGGGCTTTCGAATTCGCCAAGGCGGGTTTTGCCCTGCTGGCAGAGCGCTACCCGGATCATGTCCGCTTTGCCGACCTGAGCGGCCGGGGCGAACAGTCGATGGTGGACTTGCAGATGTTTGCAGCAGCAGAGGCGGCCGCCGCTCCTGACTCCACCCCTGCCCTCAGCCACGCACAGGCCCAGCAGGCCATCGCCTCCGGCACCATGAGGGCCGACGAGGGCGGCAGGGAGGCTCCGGATGCACCGGCGCAGGCAGCACCGGAAAAGCCGGAAGAGCCGCCCGCACCGCAGGAACGTCCTGCGCCGCTCCCGCCTGTCCCGGGCCTGCAGGCGGGAGAGAATGCCGTCCGCGCCCTCCACGCCCGCTGGGCCGCAGAGGAGGCGATGATCCGCCGGGACGTCCCGGGCTTCTCGCTCCGACAGGAGCTTGCGAACCCCGAGATGCGCCGTCTGATGGAGCTGCCCGGGATGCGGATGGGGGACGCCTACCGTCTGGCCCACTACAGCGATGCGCTGCAGCAGACCGCCCGGACCGTGGAGCAGGGCGTCGTGGAGCGCATCCGTCAGCGGTCGGCCCGCCCGGCAGAGAACGGCACCAGCCCCGGCGGCGCAGCCGTCACCCGCGCCGATGTGGCCAGCATGACCCGCGCCCAGCGCGAGGCGCTGGAACGCCGTGCGATGCACGGAGTGAAGATCAGCTTCTGAAGAAGACCTCTCCGATGCAGGAGGGGAAAAGCAAGGAAAAGAAAGGACAAATGATATGAAAAACGACAACGTGAAGATGGATCTCCAGCTCTTTGCCGACGCTTCTGCAAGCCTGCAGAACACCACCGGCACCATGACCAAGGAAATGAAGACCTTCTACGAAAAGCGCCTCATCGATCAGGCCGAGCCGCGTCTGGTGCACGACCAGTTCGCGGACTACTACCCCGTGCCCCAGAACGGCGGCAAGACCATCGAGTTCCGCAAGTACGACAGCCTGCCCAAGGCCGATACCCCGCTGACCGAGGGCGTGACCCCCAACGGTCAGGCCCTGAACGTCACCACCATCACCAGCGACCTCCACCAGTATGGCGGCTGGACCCCGCTGACCGATGTTTTGCAGATGACCGCCATCGACAACAATGTGGTGCAGGCCACCCGCGTGCTGGCCAGTCAGGCCGGCCGCACCATGGACAGCATCACCCGCGATGTGCTGGCCGGAGGCACCAATGTCATCTATGCTCCGAAGCTGGGTGAGGACGGCACCGAGACGGCTGTCACCAGCCGCAAAGCGCTGGACAAGAGCTGCACCCTGACCCCGAAGCTGTTCTTTCAGGCGGCAGCGCAGCTGGGCGCCATGAACGCTGACCCCGTCGGCGACAGCTACATCGCCATCATCCATCCTTATGCAGCCTACGACCTCAAGACCTGCAAGGAGTTCATCGAGGCTCACAAGTACGCCGACCCCGAGACGATGTACCGCGGCGAGATCGGCAAGCTGGGCAACATCCGCTTTATCGAGACCAGCGAGGCGAAGATCTGGAAGGACGGCACCTGCCCGACAGGTCTGGCGGTGTTCGGTACTCTGGTGCTGGGTGCCCACGCCTATGGCGTCACCGAGCTGGAAGGCGGCGGTCTGGAGCACATCGTCAAGCAGCTGGGCTACGGCGACGACCCGCTGAACCAGCGCGCTTCCGTGGGCTGGAAGGGGATGCGTGCGGCGGAACGTCTGGTGGAACAGTATATGGTGCGCATTGAGAGCGTGTCCAGCTACTCGGGTACTGCGGCGGCAAACTGAGCCCTCTCAGTCACCTGCGGTGACAGCTCTCCCAAAAGGGGCAACGATTTCGACCGCCGCCAGCGGCGGAAACAGGGAGAAATTGTTGGGGCGGCGGCCAGCAGGATGCAAGCAACAGCGAAGCAGACGCTGGGAGCCGCAACCCGGGTGCGAAGCACCCATTGGCAAGCCGGGCAGCTCTGCGCTGGACGAGAAAGGCCCGGTAAAAACAGAAAGGGCGGGCCTCGCTTACAAGGGCAGGCCCGTGGAAAGGAGAAAGCCATGGAAGAAAAGAAGAATGTCCGGATCCGGCTGTTCAAGGACAACAGCCGCTACAAGGGCGACCTGTTCGTCAGCGTCAACGGCGTGAACTACAAGATCCGCCGGGGCGTGGAGGTGGAGGTGCCGCCTGAGGTGGCTGAGGTGCTGGAGCACAGCCAGCAGCAGGATGAGTACACCGCCGCCCGCATCGCTGCAGCAGAGACTGCGGCCCAGTAAGAGAAACGCGGCCCGGCAGAAACGGCAGAGAAAGGCCGACGCTGCCGGGCTTTTTTGGAAAAAGCGAAAGGAGGCTTTTTATGACGGTAGGAGAAGCGATGGAGCGGGCTGAGGAGCTGCGCCCGGGCAGCCGTGTCGCGGCCCGGACCCGGCAGCGGTGGCTGTGCGAGGTGGACGGGATGCTGCGGGAGCGGTTCTTCCGCCCCAGCGGTGCCGACAGCCGGGAGGGCGTGGGGGCAGACCTCGCGTGGGACGACGGCCTGCGGGACGACGATGTGCTGCTGGTGCCGCCGCCCTTCGACAGCTTGTACCCCCACTACCTGTGCGCCATGACTGACGCCGCACTGGGAGAAAACGACCGCTACGCCGGGGAGCAGGCCCAGTACAATAGCATTCTGGCCGAGCTGGCCGGGTGGCTGCGGCGGAGCCATCTGCCCGCCCGGGGCGGCAGGTGGCGCTGGTGAAGGAGGGATGACAGATGATCCTTGCGAACCGGAACGGCCTGAAGAACACCCGGAATATGCTGCGGGTGTTCGGCGGGCTGAACGAGACGTACAGCTGCACCGAGGCGGAGTACAGCGCGGGCATCAACTTTTCGGCCCGGAACTTCCCGGCCCTGAGCACCCGTCTGCCCCGCCGGAAGCTGCGGGAGACGGCAGAGCTGAACGGGATGTATCATCTGAACGGCCTGCTGATGGTCTGCGGCACCAACCTCATCTACACCCCGGATGACCCCGACGAGCTGGAAGTGACCCTTGAGAACGCGGTGGAGGACGGAAAGAAGGCGCTGGTGGGCATCGGGACAAAGATTCTGATCTTCCCGGACAAGCTGGCCTTCGACACCGTCAGCCGGGAGGTGAGCGCACTGGGGGCGGTGTGGTCGGGGGCGAACGCCAGCGTGGAGTTTGCCCCCTGCGACGCCGAGGGCAGGGTCTACGAGGTGAGCGGCAGCGGCCCGTCGGAGCCGGAAGCTCCGAAGGACGGCCAGCTCTTCCTCCGGGTGGAGGACCCGGAGAAGCCATGGAGCAGCGAGAGCACGCTGGAGGTGTACAGCGAGGCGTCGGGCAACTGGTCGGCGGTGGTGCTGGACTGCTGCCGCATTTCGGCCAAGGGCGTCGGCGCAAATTTCCGGGCCGAGGACACCGTAGCCCTCAGCGGCTCGGGCGCAGAGCAGGCCGGGCAGTGGAGCAGGCTGGACGGCGACCGCATCGTCTGCGACGCTGGTGAGGACGCTTTGCGGGTCAGGGCCGACCCCGGCGGCGAGTGGTTCTATGGCCGTCTGACCCGCACCGGCGCAGCGGTGCGGTGGGTGAGTCTGGACGGCAGCGTCAGACGGGAGTTCGTCTCGGCGGAGACAGTGAGGCTGGAGCGCCGGGTGCCGGACATGGACTATCTGACCGAATGCGACAACCGGGTGTGGGGCTGCTCCAGCAAGGAGAACGTCATCTACGCCTGCAAGCTGGGCGACCCGTCCAACTGGTTCTCTTACCGGGGCATCGCCGCCGACAGCTATGCTGTGACCGTGGGCAGCGACGGGGCGTTCACTGGCGCGGCCACCTGCATGGGATATGCGCTTTTCTTCAAGGAGAATACCCTCCACAAGCTCTATGGCTCCAAGCCCTCGGATTTCCAGCTGAGCAGTCTGCGCTGCCGGGGCGTGGCAAAGGGTGCGGCCCGGAGCCTCTGCGTCATCAATGAGACGCTCTACTATCTCTCGCCCGACGGCGTGATGGCGTGGGATGGGAGCATCCCCACCAAGGTCTCGACGGCCCTCGACCCGGCCCGGCTGCGGAACGTGAAGTCAGCTCTGGGCGGGGCGCTGGACGGGCGGTATTACCTGCATCTCGTGCGGGGCAGCGGCGAAGCACAGACCGTCCGGCTGCTGGTCTACGACACCGAGCGGGGCTTGTGGCAGGAGGAGGACGTCTGCTCCTACGAGATGACCGGCAGCGGCGGACAGCTCTACCTCTGGGACGGCAAGGCGGTCTGGGCGGCGGATGCGGAGCGGGAGGAGAACTGGCAGCGGGCCGACGGCCTCGAAGAGGGCGTGCGGTTCGAGCTGGTCAGCGGGGACATCGGACTGGACCGCCCGGAAGAACAGTATCTTTCCCGGCTGACCCTCCGGCTCGAGGCCGAGGCGAAGAGCTGCTTCGAGCTGGCGGTGAGCTATGACGGCGGGGCGTGGGAGACACTGGCCCAGAGGACGGCCGACGGGCGGCGCAGCTTCGACATCCCCTTCGTGCCCCGGCGGTGCGGGAGTCTGCGGCTGCGGCTGAAGGGCCGGGGGCAGCTTACCCTGCGCAGCCTGACCCGGACGAGCGCCGCCGCGAGAGGCGGTATTCTGGCACAGGAGGTGAACTGATATGGCAAGTGTCACGGGGCTTTCGAAGATCGGCCTGCCCCATCTGAGCGAGAACATGGACGCGGAGGATGCCCGCGCCATCCGCAACTACTTATACCAGATGCAGGAGCAGCTGCAATATGTGCTCTGCAATCTGGACGTGGAAAATATGTCGGAATCGCTGCGCACCCGGCTGAACAGCATCCAGTGAGAAAGGAGAAGCTATGAGCACCGAGAAGAAGAAAGAACAGCAGCTTTTGGAGGAGCTGAGCGCCCAGCCTGCGGCCCGGTCTTCCTACAGCACGGCGGGCCTGAGCAGCCGCAGGGAGGTGGAGAACGCGCTGGCGAAGGCAGAGTACAGCCCCAGCCAGAGTGTGACCGATGCGGCGGCCGACCTGAAGAACTGGCAGCAGAACCGCCCGGGCCAGTACGAGAGTGCCTATCAGGGCCGGATCGAAGACCTCATCGGTCAGCTGCTGGGGCGGGACAGCTTCCAGTACAGCTACGCACAGGACCCGCTCTACCGCCAGTATGCCCGGCAGTACACCCAGAACGCCCGCAATGCCAGCGCAGATGCCGCTGCACAGGCAGCGGCCCTGACCGGTGGCTACGGCTCGAGCTATGCGGTCAGCGCGGCGCAGCAGGCGTATCAGCAGCAGATGGGTGCCCTGAACGACGCTTTGCCCTCCCTCTACCGGCTGGCGCTGGACACCTACAACAGCGAGGGCGACGATGTCGTGACCCGCATCGACCAGCTCAATGCGCAGGAACAGAACGCACAGGCGCGGTATAATGCGGAGCTGTCGGACTACTATAGTCAGCTCGACCGGAAGGGAAGCGCCTACAACGCCGCCTATGAGCAGGACTATGGCCGCTATCAGGACTATCTGGGTCGGCTGGACACCCTCTACGGCTATTACTCCGCGCAGGAACAGCAGGCGCGTGCCAAACGTCAGCAGGCATTCAGCAATATGCTGAGTGTTCTGGGCGTCATCGGCGACGCGGTGCAGCTGGCCATCACCGGCACCACCGGCATCGGCTCGCTGGTGGGCAGTCTGGCGAATACCGGCTACAATATGTATGCCAAGGATCGCGCCTATGAGGCCGAGCGTGCTGATGCTGCGTGGAGCCAGCAGATGCAGGAGAACCAGCGGCAGGACAGTCTGGCCCAGCAGAAGTACAAGAACGAGCTGGCCGAGCGGCAGTATCAGGACACCCTGCGTCAGCAGGAGTTCAACAACAATGTCACCAGCGAGAAGCTGAACATTGCCAAGGGCGAGTGGGCGCTCAAGCAGTCCAAGGCGGCCCAGAGCGCCCAGCAGGCCGCGGCAAACGCCGGGGCAAAGAGTGCGGGTGTCTCGGGCGGGGAGCCGGTGCTGACTTTGGGCGGCACGGTCGTGCCCTACAGCGCCGCCCGCCTCTACCGTCAGGGCAGGAGTGACACGGCCATCCGGAGCGAGCTGCTGAAGGAGGGCTACTCTAACGAAGAGGTCCAGAATATCCTGAAGCAGCTGGGAAGCTGAGAAAACGGAAAAAAGGCCGCAGCACGGAACACGGAAGAGCGTTCTGGGCTGCGGCCTTTTTCTGTTTTGAGATGTTCTGGAGCTGTTTATAAAGTGGAGGAGGGAAGCGGCCTACGAGTTGCGGCACCCGGCATCCGCTGCACGGGACGCCCCACGGAGTTACCACGGTAGACATTCCTACAGATTGGTTCGAGTTCCACTGGGCACCCCACGGAGCTACCACAGTAGACATTCCTACAGATTGGAACCCGCGGGCTAAGCGACAGCCCACTGGGCTGATCGCTTACCTCGCCTGCGGCGAGGCCGCCCTGTTCTCGTCCCACTGGACGCCCCACGACAGAAAAAGACCCGCAAGCATATGCTCACGGGTCTTTTTAGTGGGGTGCCCAGTGGGACTCGAACCCACGGTCTCCAGATCCACAATCTGGCGCGTTAACCGACTACGCTATGGGCACCACATAGATGCGCCCGAAGGGACTCGAACCCCCGGCCCACTGCTTAGAAGGCAGTTGCTCTATCCACCTGAGCTACGGGCGCACGTTGTTATCCCATTGGGTCCTGATATGGTTTGCAGCTGTGAGTCGAAGCACGCTGCGAGAAGTATAATACCATAGCCCCGGGATTCTGTCAAGGGAAAATCAAAACTTTTTTGCCTTTTCTGCAAAAACTGCCTCACAGCAGCCACATCCCTGCGAAGCCGAAGGCCAGCCCGAAGGCCGCACCGGCCAGCACATCCCGGATGAAATGCACCCCGGACAGCACCCGCAGCAGACAGATGAGGGCGGCGATGGCCAGCATCCCGACGCCGACGGCGGGATAGAAGTAGAGCCACACCATCCCGAGGACAGCGGCGCTCAGAGCGTGGCGGGAGGGGCAGGAATTGCCGCGGGTGCCTTTCGGGACGAGGGGGACAAAGCCCGGCTGCTCGTAAGGGCGGGGAAAGTTGAGTCTGGCCCGCAGGAGGGTGCCCATCCAGAACGCCAGCCCCGGCACAAGGATGGCCCGGGCGATGACCTGCATGAAATCAAGAGCGCCGCCGCCCCGCCCGACGCGGAGCATCGCGAACCACCGGAGGTTGAGCAGCAGAAGGAGCGCCGGATAGCAGACGAAGGGCACGAGGGGGAGCCAGCGGTTGAGCAGGATGATGCCCTTCCGGAGGGCGGGATGCCCCTCGAGCCAGTCGGTCAGTTTCTTGTATCGTTCCGGTGTCATGGTGCTTCCTCCCCGAGAAGATCAGTCAAAGCAGGTGTTGAGGTAGTTTTCCACATCAAAAGGCTCAGGCGTGGAGTCCTTGCGCAGGTAGAGGGGGTGATGGGGGTGGCCCTTCTTGCTGCGGGGGCCGAAGGTCACCCACGGGATGTCGCGCTCCCGCGTCAGGGCCACCATCTCCCGCATCAGGCCGGGCAGATAGGCCCGCTTTTCGATGAGGGTGCCCCATGCAGCCCACATAGTGGGTTCGGTCTGAGCCAGCACGGCCCGCAGCCAGCGGAGGTTCTCGTCGCAGAGGGCGCGGTCGGGGGTCTTGTCCATATCGTTGGGATTCGTGGCCCGCTGGGGGTAGACGTTGAACATGATCCAGCTGTCGAAGCCATTGGCGCTGGCCAGACGCTCCACGCTCTTCAGGGTGGGGTCCAGCGCGCCGGGCTGGGCGGTGCTGGGGTTGATGCCGATGCAGACCAGCGGGCGGCGGCCCACCCGGCCCAGCACATAGCGGTAGGGCTGGTAGGTGTGCGGCTCGTAATACCAGATGCCGCCGGGGTATTCGCCGGCTTCCAGCCGGGGGAGAGTGTCACAAAGCATAGATTACCTCGCAAAAAATGGATGTTTCCTTTATCGTACCTTAAAATTTGCGTGAAAGCAACACCTTGCGGCGAGAAAGTCTCCCATATTTTTGATTTTCATGCTATACTAATCCTGTGAAGCTATCCCTCTTCATTTGCTGAAAAAGCAGAAGGAGTTTTATCTATGATGGAAGATTACCGCAGCGCCCTGCGTGCAGGCCAGCGTGCCTACCGGGCCAGTGTGGCCCGGGGGCAGTCGCCCTATCTTGCGGTGCTGGACGAGATCCTTGCCGACGCGGACATCGTGGCGCAGGAGCCTCTGGGGCTGGTGGACATCCCGGCCGAGAGCATCGTGGGCACCAAGACCGCCGGACGCCACACCGCCTTTGCCTCCAACTTCATGCCCCTCCTCGAGGACGACACCGAGTTTGCCACCAAGTGGTCGAACCTCTGTGAAGCCCATCTGGAAGAGGGCATCCATACCCCGATCATTGCCTTCGAGTATATGAACCGATTCTATGTACAGGAGGGCAACAAGCGGGTCTCTGTCCTCAAGTATTATGAGGCAGTTAAGATCCCCGGCACCGTCACCCGGCTCATCCCGGCCAGAAACGACACGCTGGAAAACAAGCTCTACTACGAGTTCCTCGATTTCTATAAGCTCTCCCGCATCAACAACGTCAGCTTCTCCCGGCTGGGCGGCTATGCGAAATTGCAGACGCTGGCCTGCAAGGCCACGGGTGAGGCGTGGACGGAGGACGACCGGCTGAATTTCTCGGCCCTCTACACCATGTTCAGTCAGCAGTTCTATGCGCTGGGCGGCGGCTCGCTGGGGCTGACGCCGGGAGACGCTCTGCTGGTGTATCTGTCGGTGTACCGCTATGCCGACGCCTGCCAGTCCACCCCCGCAAAGGTGCGGGAGAATCTGGCCCGGCTCTGGGATGAGGTGAAGATCCTTGCCGAACCGCACGCCGTGGAGCTGCTGCTGGAGCCAAAGCACAGCGCAGAGCCGCTGCTGAGCAAGCTGAACATCTTCAGCTCCCGGCCCAGCGAACTGCGGGTGGTCTTTCTCCACGAGCACAACGCCCAGACCAGCGCGTGGGTGCGCGGACAGGACAAGGGCCGCGCTGCGCTGGTGAAGGCGTTCCCCGACAAGCTCTTCGTCAGCTGCCGGGAGAACATCAACCCCGAGGTGGATGCCGAGCAGGTGCTGGAAGAGGTGGCCCACGACCATGCGGACATCGTCTTTACCACCAGCTCCCGGATGCACACCGCCTGCCTGAAGGTGGCGGCCCAGCATCCCAAGACCCGCTTCCTCAACTGCTCCCTCAACGCGCCCCATCCGCTGGTGCGCACCTACTACCCCCGCACCTACGAGGTGACTTATCTGCTGGGGATGCTGGCGGGCATCGTTTCCCGCAGCGACCGGGTGGGCTATGTGGCCGCGAACCCGGTGTACGGCGTACCGGCGGCCATCAACGCCTTTGCACAGGGCGTGCGGGCTGTCCGGCCCGAGAGCCGGGTGGTGCTGCGGTGGGCCTGCCTGTCGGATGAGAGCCATCCGCAGGACTTCTCCGACCGGAAGGACATCGAGGTCTTCTACAGTCAGGACTTCCGGGAGCCGGAAGGGACCTACCGGGATTACGGACTCTGCCGCCGCCTGCCCGACGGCGTATTGCAGCCGCTGGGCCTGCCGGAGTGGCGGTGGGATGTCTTTTTCACCGAGATCGTCCGGTCGGTATTTGCCGGGACGTGGGACAGCGCCCCCGGCGGCAGGGCCATCAACTACTGGTGGGGCCTCAAGAGCGGGGCCGAGCGGGTGGAGTACCCCATCCGGCTGGGCAGCGGCACGTTGCAGCTGCTCAGGATGGCCGAGCGTCAGCTCTGCGAGGGAGAGCTTCAGGTCTTCCCCACCGAGAGCTACAGCCAGAGCCATGTCCTCCACCATGCGGCTTCCGGCATCTATACGCCCAAGGAACTGATGGAGATGGACTGGCTGGACGAGTGCGTGGAGGGCGAGATGCCCAGCTACGACGCACTGGACGCCAAGACCCGGGGACTTCTGGACATCAACGGTCTGGACATCGTGAAAGGGACGCCGCAGTAACAGGCGATGCCTCAAGGATAGAAAAAGAATGGAGCAAAGCAGCGTGAAAATACTTGCGATCTCGGATGTCCCATCCGAACTGCTCTGGGACGAGAGCGTCCGCAGGCGGCTGGAGGGCATCGACCTTATCCTCTCCTGCGGCGATCTGCCGAAAAAATATCTGGAATACCTTACAAACTTTACCGCCGCCCCCATCCTGTACGTCCACGGCAACCACGACGGCAGCTACAAAGGGGCAGAACCCGGGGGCTGCATCTGTGTGGACGATGCAGTCTATGTCTGGAAGGGCCTGCGCATCATGGGGCTGGGCGGATGCAGCCGGTACAATAAGGAAGACACCTTCCAGTACACAGAGGGCGAGATGCGGCGGCGTGCCCGGCGGCTCTGGCTGGCGGCCCGGCGGGCCGGGGGAGTTGACATCCTGCTGACCCACGCCCCCGCCAGCGGACTCAACGACGGCACCGACCGGGCGCACAAGGGCTTTCAGGTGTTCAACGACCTGATGGACCTGTATCAGCCCAAGTGGTTCATCCATGGGCATATGCACCTGAATTATGGGGCGAATCTGCCCCGGGTCTGCACCCGGGGCGGCACCACCGTCATCAACGCCACCGAGCGGTATGAGTTTGAGATCCCCGACCCGGTGCAGACACCGAAGCGGAAGCGCTTCGGGAGAGAATGAGGAGACAAAACAATGGAGACAGAACGCGCATTGCAGCAGCTGGAATTGCTGCAGAAGAAATTGTACGCCTATCACTGTGCAGACAGCTCCCTCTATCTGGATGCTGTGACCACTGCACCCAGCGGAACCGCCGAGGGCCGGGGCGTGGCCATGAGCATTCTGGCCGGTGAGAGCCAGAAGCTGATGACCTGCCCTGAGACGAAGGCCCTGCTGGACGAGCTGAGCGCCCGCGCCGATGAGCTTGACCTCGTCCACCGCCGGGAGGTGGAGGAGCTGCGCCGCAGCTGTGAGCAGCTGACCCGCATCCCGGCCGAGGAATATATGGCCTACAAGGAGCTGTGCAACCGGGCGGACGACGTCTGGCACAAGGCCAAGGCGCAGGATGATTTTGCCCTGTTCTGCCCGGTCTTACAGGAGCTGGTGGACTATAACCGCCGCTTTGCCGGGTATTATGACGCTTCAAAAGCTCCCTATGATGCCCTGCTGAACGAGTACGAGCGCGGCGTGGATATGGAGAAGCTGGATCGCTTTTTTGAGACGCTGCGGGAAGGGCTTGTGCCGCTCATCCGGAAGATCGGCGAAAAGCCGCAGATCGAGGACAGCTTCCTGCATCAGGAGTACCCGGCGGCACAGCAGAAGGCCTTCGCCGACTATCTGATGGGGGTGATGGGACTCGACCGCCGCCACTGTGGTCTGGGCGAGACCGAGCACCCCTTCACGCTGGAATTCAACAATAAGGACGTCCGCATCACCACCAACTACGACGAGCATAATGTGGCGTCCTCCATGTACTCCGTCCTCCATGAGGGCGGTCACGCCCTGTATGAGCTGGGCATCCGGGACGATCTGCAATATACCTGCCTCGCGGGCGGCGTCTCCATGGGCGTCCACGAGAGCCAGTCCCGGTTCTACGAGAACCTCATCGGCCGGTCGCGGCCCTTTGTGGAGGCGGTCTATCCCAAGATGCAGACGTTCTTCCCCCAACAGCTGGACGGCGTCAGCGCGGAGCAGTTCTACCGTGCAGTCAACAAAGCCCAGCCCAGCCTCATCCGCACCGAGGCCGACGAGCTGACCTACTGCCTCCACGTCATGGTGCGGTATGAGATCGAAAAGCAGCTCATCGGCGGCACGCTGGAAGCCAGAGATGTGCCCTCCGTCTGGGCGAAGCTCTACAAGGAGTATCTGGGTGTTGAGGTGCCCAATGACCGGGACGGGTGCTTACAGGACAGCCACTGGTCGGGCGGCTCCTTCGGCTATTTCCCGTCCTATGCGCTGGGCAGCGCCTACGGTGCCCAGATGCTGCGCCGGATGGAGCAGGATGTGGATGTCTGGGGTGCGGCTGCGCGGGGCGACCTTGCGCCCATCACCGGCTGGCTGCGGGAAAAAGTCCACCAGTACGGCGGGCTGATGGAGCCTGCCGATGTGGTGAAGAATGCCTGCGGAGATTTCAGTCCCGAGGATTATATCCAGTATCTCACCCGGAAGTACACCGAGTTGTACGGCTTGTAAAAACAGAAAAAGGCGTCTGCACAAACGGATGTGCAGACGCCTTTTTTGCAGTGGGAAACATCACAGCTCCAGCTTGCCGGAGACCTTGTTGATGACATAGTAGGCAGCGCCCTCTTCGGGCTTGACATAGACCTTGCAGGACTGGACGCCCACCTTGTGAGTGGTACGGTAGTCGGCCTTGGCACGCTCGACGATATCGGTGATGTTGTACTGGCTGGTGCCGAACTCAACGTAGACCTCCGGGGTGAGCGGGGGGCGGCCGCGGCGCTGTGCGGTATCGGAAGCCTTGCGCTTCTTCGGCTCTGCCGCAGGAGTTTCGGGAGCAGCGGCCGCTGCGGGGACAGCAGACTTTTTCTCAGACATAGCGTATACCTTCTTTCCTGTATTCCTCTGCAAATGGAAAACGTGGATGATTTCCGGGCCGGAAGCTGTAGCTCGGTCTGCCCGGCCATTTTCTGAATGTGCCAACGATTCAGGGCACTATACTTATATAATAGTTATTTCTTTGACGTTTGTAAAGTGTTTTTTGGAAAAATCATCCGCTTTGCCCGGTCAAATGGGGGCCAAATTCCGACAAAACGAGGAAGAGGCAGAGGAAAAAAGAAACTGGCCGGATTTGTGCGGGGCCAGGCGGCCCATCCGGAAGAACAGCGGCAGGAAAAACCAGAAATGTGCTGGGAATTTATCCGGCACAGCAGTCCTCCGCCCGCTGTACGACCGGGGCGGGAAGCGCTTCGTCCCAGTCCTCGGCCATCACAAAAAGAGCCTGGTCGATGGCCTCCGATGCGCGGGCGCCGGTAACGGGTGCAGAAAGAAATCGTGCGCCTGTGGTTATGATGTGTTTCTTCCAGTATACACGTCCGCAGGCCGAAAGGAGAGAGGAATTTTGCGGAAATTTTCCGAGTTGCAAGCTGCATCTTGATTTTGGGCGAAGAATCCGCTATAATATCTGTGTTATCCGTACAACAGAATAAGCCGATGTGGCGGAATGGCAGACGCAAACGACTCAAAATCCGCTTCGTGATTTTTCTTGTCTGTACGAGAAATTCACGAGTGTGCGTTGAATTTTGAAGGTTTGTCGAAGCAGGATTTCTTACATCCCTCCTGAACATCCCTCCAATCTTCAGAAACCGGTACGAATGTCTCAAAATTGAATATCAGCCGATGTGGCGGAATGGCAGACGCAAACGACTCAAAATCCCCTTCGTGATTTTCCGTGTCTGTGCGAGAAATTCACGAGTGTACGTTGGGTTTTGAGGGTTTGTCGGAGCGAGATTTCTTACATCCCTCCTGAACATCCCTCCAATCTCCAGAAACCGGTACTAATGTCCCAAAATTGAATATAAGCCGATGTGGCGGAATGGCAGACGCAAACGACTCAAAATCCCCTTCGTGATTTTCCGTGTCTGTGCGAGAAATTCACGAGTGTACGTTGGGTTTTGAGGGTTTGTCGGAGCGAGATTTCTTACATCCCTCCTGAACATCCCTCCAATCTCCAGAAACCGGTACTAATGTCCCAAAATTGAATATAAGCCGATGTGGCGGAATGGCAGACGCAAACGACTCAAAATCGTTCGGGAAACCATGTGGGTTCGAGTCCCACCATCGGCACTTCATCATAAAACAGCTTAGGAACGAAAGATTTTAGGCTGTTTTTCTTTTTTGCCCATTTTTTATACTTTGGCGTTTTCTGGGAAGATATTGACGATTGCATTCGCCGAAGATACCTTACTGGAGAAATCCAGATGTGTATAAATGTTGCTTGTCGTGCTGATGTCGCTGTGCCCCAGCCACTCCTGAATCTCCTTCAGGCTCACGCCATTGGCATAGAGCAGACTGGCGCAGCTATGGCGCAGATCGTGAAAGCGGATACGCTTCATCTGGTGTGCGACCAGAAAATCCGGGAAATGCTGGCTCAGGAAATCGGGCCGAATCCGTTTTCCCATCGGGTCTACATAGATATAGTCAAGATAATCGGTGCAATAGCTTTTGCCGCAGACCTTCCGATTCTGCTCCTGCTCCTTTTTCATTTTATTGAGCATCTGCTCACAGGCAGGGATTAGGGGAAGTGTCCGGCAGCTCGACTTTGTTTTTGTCTTATCTCGTGCGATTTCTGTTAGCGTTCCGTTGACCTTTGCGGTCACAACCGTATGCTGAATGCTGATTTTCTTGTTTTCAAAGTCAATGGCATCCCATTTCAAGCCAACAACTTCACTGCGCCGCAGGCCGTAGAATGCAGCCATGATAACGCCAAACTCCGAAGGGTCACCTTGAATCGCTTTGAAAAGCTGCTCCAGTTCTTCACCGCTGTAAATCTCCGACTTGAACTTTTCCTTACGAGGACGTTCAACGCGATCTGCCGGGTTGGAACGGATCATGCCGATTTGAAAAGCGTACTGCAAGCATTTGCGGATGTTGGCGTGATAGTGAATGACGGTGTTTGCCGTAAGGCCACGATCCAACTCATGCTGGTAGAAGTCTTGGATGTATTTGGGATGCTGTTCCATATCCTGCAATGTATAGTGGAGCGGTTCAAAATATGGGACGATCTTGTGAACGATTGCTCTTTCATAGCTGGTATAGGTTGTGATTTCCACTCGTGACTTCATCATTTTCAACCAGTCCGTGATGAAGTCGGTGAAAAGTACCGGGGAGTTATCAAGGCAGGGGTCAACCTCTTTGATGGGGCTGACCTTCAGCCAATTATTGGCAACGGCATATTGCAGGGCATCGGTCAACTCCTTGTGCCAATCAAGAAGCTGCTGTACACTGGCCTCCTCCTGCTGACGCTCATAGCGGAAGAACGTTTCCAGATCGCGCGGAGAGAGTGCTTTCAGTGACAGATGCTTCTTTTCAAAGTACGGGAGGATGACCTTCCCTAAGTCGTAGGCATACCGTCCATAGATTTCCGGCGAAAGTGTCATTACACTTTCGCGCAGCCAGCGGTTCAGATATTCCGATACCGGCAGGTCGGAAACCTGCTGCATCGTTTCAGGGTTAAACTCTTTTTGTGTTTTACGCAACAGAGATTCAGCTCTTTTTTTGTTTCCTTTAACAGGAAGTCCTGTGCTGATGGATTTGGTTCTGCGCTTTCCATCTGTGTCTTTCCAGCTCAGAATCATCTGATACATACCGTTTTGTTCTCTTAAATGTCCGGCCACATTTGTCATAGTTATGCTCCTTTCTGTTCGCAGCCAAACGTCCTTTGCTTAGGCATCATAAGTTTAGAAGATTCTGGAGTGTTTTGCAAGGATGGCGCAAGGGAGTTTGAAAGGTGCATCCCTCCAAGTTGCCGATCCTGATCGAGCAGGTACTCTATCACGCAGAGTTTTGGTATCTTATAGCTGCGTCCTACACGCGCCGAGTGGATCTTATTCTGCTTGACCAGCAGATACGCATTCTTCCGGCAGATGCCAAGCATTTCCTGAAGATGCTCCACCGTCACCACATCCGGGTAGTCCTTGAACATCGTCAGATACCTCTCCGTCTTTCGGTCAGGCTCTTCCTGAATCAAAGTGCAGGCTGCGATCTCGCTCATTCCTGTCCTCTCTTTCTAGTTCAATATGTCAATTATTCAAAAGAAAATACTATATGTAAAGGGCAATGGTCTTTTTCGGGGACCATCGCCCTTGCCAAAGGAGATATTTGAGCTTAGAACTTCATCGGCAGTGCGTCTTTCCTGCACTTGCCGTTGTAGGTGGTGTAGATGGGGTAAACGTACCGCCGCCAGCCCGGGAGCTTGGCGGGGTTATCCCGGCTGATACGGTAGAGTTCCATGGGGTGGACGCTGCCCAGCGCACGGACAAGCCGCTCCGCACTGTACTGCCCATGATACAGCTGCACAAAGTACATCACGCCCCGCAGGACAGCCGCCCGGAAGGAATCCGGTCTACCCTCCCACGCTTCCACGATGTGCCGCAGAGCTTCGCAGTAGATCTCTTCGCCCAGCTGGTCGTACAGCTTCAGCGCCGTGCCCACGCAGCTGATGCGGTAGTCGCTCAGCTGCATACTGTCGTAGTTGAGGGAAAGCCCCACCCGGTTGGTGGCTGCGACAAACGCCTTGGAAGGCGCATCGCCGCCCACCACCTTGGCGCGCAGCTTGATGCCCGCCGACAGGGGTGCGGCGTGACCGTTCTGCTCGGCAAAGAGCAGGGCTTCCTGCTCCATCGTCAGACCGGTGTAGACCTTGCAGAGGATCGGGCGGTCCTCGCCGCCGTTGAGGAGGATGCAGCCCTCGATGGTGTGCTGACCATCCATCACATAGTACCTGCCGTTGCGGAAGCTGACCTTCGGCTCGTTAACGATGTACTCGTTGAAGTCCCTTGCAATCAGCTCCACCCGCTTGCGCTCCACGCCCCGCTGGTAGATCTCGCGGGGGTAGATCAGCTTGCAGCTGTGGATGACCGAAAGCTGGTACGGCGGGTTGATACCAATGAAAGTATTGTTTTCGTTCAGGCGCATCGCATTTCCTCCTTGATTCTCCAAATGTACTTCTCTGCTTCCTCTAAGATCTCAGTCACCTGCTGCTTACGCTTCGGGCTGGTGAGCAGGCTGGGATTGAAGGTGAAGCTATATTCGAGCCGCTGGATCATGGCATGAACCGCGGATTGCAACTCGGTGTACAGCATCATTTCCTCGATGCTTCCGGCGTTCTCAAAGGACGACCGGATGGGCGTATAGGGGTAAACAGGCGGTTTGCCGTCCACCACCTCAGGCGGCGCGTAAACCGCCGTAGAGCGTCGGATAGGCTCTATCTGCTGGATGCTGCCCATAGGGTTCAGCGCAAGGCTGATGCGAACTGCATCATCCACCCGGCGCATCTCCTCTGGGGTCAGATGCCCCAGATACTTCAGTGCCCGGCTCTTGTCGATGGTGAAGATCTGCTCTGCCTGCACAACGGACGGCATATTCAACCCTGCGTTTTCCAACAGGCAGTGGGTCGGCTGGTTTACTTTCTTTTCCGCCTTGCTTGTCATGGTCGCAACGATCAGGGTCGGAGAGTGATAATTGCCCACATCATTCTGAAGAATGACCGCCGGGCGGTCACCGTGCTGTTCCGAGCCGGTGCTCGCTCCGAAATGGGTGAAGAAGATGTCTCCGCGTTGGAATTTCCAGTTTTGCTGCAAAATTGTACCTCCATGTTGTTATGTGCAAAGCCCGCCGCCGGATGTTCCGCAGCGGGCTTTGTTCAAGGTATGGTGGTATGGTTGGGTCAGCGGTGCATGACCACATAATCGTAGCCGCGCCGCATCTGGCAGACGGTGCAGGTGTCCATGCTCCGGTCTGGGCTGGGTACAAGTGCGATCTTGAAAGCCTTTGCATCCACAAAGTGCCGCAGACAGGTACCGCAGAGGGTTCGGATGGACTTGACCATCTCAGGGGTCAGCTCCATCTCCTCGTAGATCTCCTGCTCGCGCACCGTGGGGTTCAACTCGTCCATAAAAGTGTCCTCCTATGTATCAAAAGTGGATATTCGGGTAAAGAATAAATAAGAGTACGTAAAAAAACGGGAACTGCCGGATGCGCGGAACGTACCCGGCAGTTCCCGGATCAATATGATTAAAGGTCTCGCATATTCGCCCTCGGCCCCCTGCGAGTGGGGCATAAACATCTGGCAGCGGACTTGTACCGCTTCATTGGCATTTCAGCCACCCCGTCTGCTTTGTGACCGGGCCGCGAATTACGGAAGTATCATTATCGGAGTACCAGATGACGGAACTATTCAGTTTTCAAGGTCCCTGAGGTCGGACGTTTCGCCCTGCGGCAGGTGCCGCTTGGGAAATTGTCCTCTCACTTGGTAGCCGACGAAAATGGTCAAATTATAACCAAAAATCAAAACTTCTTCAAAAAAATAGTGATTTTCATTATTCTCTTATGAATTGCAGGCTGTGAGATATTAAAAACTTTAGAAATTTCGCTCTCGTTGTAACCTTCATAGGCGTAGAGCGTCAAAAGTTTGAGGTCATCTTCCGATAAATTTTCAAGAGCAGACAGCAACCGTTCGTTCTCGATTTCACCGATCCATGCAAATTTGCTCTTAGTTTCGTGATAGGTATCCGTTGTGGTAATGACCTCCTGATAGCGCAACATCAAGGGAGATGCTTCTTCCTCGGAACCTTCATACGCAGGAGCAGTGAATTCCTGCGTCCGCTCAACGAAGGTACGTTCCGAATTGAACTGCTGACGGTCATAGTCGTACATCTTCTGGATGGCCTCTTCCGTCATTCCCGCAACTGCGTACTCGATGCGCAACTTTTCCCAGTGTGCTTCAAACTTCTTCAACTCATAGCCTTTATTAAAAGACATCGTAAACCTCCAAATTTTCGATAAATCGTAAAAAGTCGAAAATTTGGAAGGCTACGGATATTTCGCCGCTTGGGGCATCCACGAAAAACGGACAAACATAAAGCCTGCTCCTTTTTACGGGAGCAGGCTACCTGAAGGCTAAAAAAATAGCCGGACAACCAACTAACAGAGCGGTTCTAAAGCAGAATCACTCTATCAGCTGTTGCCCGGCTATTTGGTGCGCGTTTCATACATTGCCTTGCGGCAATGGCCCGTTGCTCGGTGACGAACAGTCCATATTCAGGGTGCAATGCACCCGATTTTTGAAATTGTGGTTTGTCTAAAAAAGTCAGCGCCTGCGGTAGGCTAAGTCAACTGTTGCTATGTTACCGCACTTGAGGCACTTTATGCTGATAGAGCCTGAACAGCTCTCGGTTTTTTGGTAGAGCTTGTGTCCGCAAACCGGACAAAACCTCCAGCCAATGCTGAATTGTGCCTGCTGTATATTGTTCAGCGGTTTACTCTTAAAAGAGCGATTATTTGACCAAGTCATATTATTCTCCAAATCGAATGACGTCCAATGGATGGCAGTGGATGGGTTTTCCGTTGATGACCTGCATCTGCTGTAATCTGATCCTAATCGCAGACCACGATACTCCCATCCGTGCAGCCATCTCCAGAATTTTATCATAGTTCGGGTCCGATGCGGATTTGTACAGGATTCCATTTGGCAGGCACAGCGCTGCACGTTCTATTTCGGCGTTGACCAGAAATGTTGGCATCAGCAGCTCCGCTGCAAGGGTATTCGCCTGCCATTCTTCCCATGAGGGCTGTCCGTTTCGTTCCCGATAGGCAATGTGCCCACGGCACTTGACTGCTTTTCCGTAGTCGTTCGGAAACAGGTCAGCCAGTATATGGTGCGCCGCTTCATGCGCTATCGTGAAATTCCGGCATCCGGTGCAGCTGTCTGACGCAAGGGCGGAATCGATTACAACGTCCTTCGGCATGAACACCTCCACAAGCTTTGTCCCGTCCCCCAAGGTTACGGTAAAACCGCATTTCTGGAAAACAGTCAGTCCTAGAATACTTCCATCGCTGCATAGCGGCAGCATTTTCACATTCAGCCCAAGAACAGAACTTGCGAGCCGTTCAGGGTCAATGGGTTCTGGGTCATCTTTACTGATCCCGAAACGGGTATAGTACTGGTCGATATACTTACCCGCTATGTGCGAAAGATCTGCGCGGGATAAGTATCTTGCCATTACGAAGCACAGCTTTCCGGCACGGAGCAGTAGGCTTCCACGAACCACTTGCCCCGTTCAAGCCAAAGATTCCGCTTCTGACCGCAGATCAGGCAGGTGAAGCAGTGACCTTTTCCGCCTAGGCGTGATGTCCCATGTTTGACTGCCAAGACACGATCAATTCCATAAGTGTGAGCCTTGTCATAGTTTATGGCAAGAGGGCGGATCTTACCGTCAGGAGTAAAACGAACGTCCACTTCGACGTATCTTTTCTCACGGCGAAGGTTGTAATCACCACACATCAGAATTCCTCCTTTTTGCGGATTTATCAAAACACGGCGTGCATTACTTGCGAATCATACTGCGTGCCACGAGCTGTTTTTCGTTCAACAGCGGAACGGACACTGTATGTTTTTTCCACTCATCCATAGAGCAGGTCACTGCTTTGCACAGACGGCATTTTGTCCAGCCACCGGTTTCATCAAGATCCACATCATAATTCATGGTTCCGCACATTGGACATCTTACATTTTCTTTTCTCATAGTATCACCTCGCAAAAAAACGCCAAACAAACACAATCCCATACGAAAATAACACCAAAAGGCTGTTATTTGTGGATTTGGTTCGATTGTACACCCACTTTATGGAGATGTCAATTACGCATTTGTCGCCATTTTAGAGATTTCCTGTTGATTTCTTATATTTTCTATACTATAATAGAGCTACCGGATCACAAAGGAGTGTTCTTGTTATGAAAAAGAAAACCACGCTCACCAAAATGCACATAGCCCCATCCACAGTGCGCTATGATGCAGTCGCTGCGAGGGATAGCAATGAGGTTGGTCAGATTCTCGCAGGCACACGAAAAAGGAATGGCTATTCACTTGTAGCTTTCTCTGAACTTCTCCGTCACTATGGCGTCGATGTCAGCGATAAAGGAATCAGCAAATGGGAAAAAGGCTATACCACTCCTAGCATCTATCAACTAGTTGCAATCTGCTACGCATTGAACATCAAGGAGGGTCCTTCCTACTTTACAAAGAACTTTCAGAAAGCCGCCCTTCTAAATGACATCGGGCAAAAAAAAGTCGCTGAGTACGAAATGGACTTGATTGCATCCCGGCGCTACCAGCCAGACGCAGAAGAGCCCGCGGAAATCGACTACATAATGATGCCTGTATCAGAGTTGCCAGTATCGGCAGGTCTAGGAGCTTTTCTTGAGGGTGAAATGTTCCAGCAGATACAAGTGCCTGCCAGTAGCGTTCCGGCTGGTGCCGAGTTCGGGATATACGTTAGCGGTGATAGTATGGAGCCACGTTATCATAGCGGACAAATCGTATGGGTAAAGCGCTGCGAAGAACTTGAATGCGGGGATATCGGGATATTCGTATATGATGACTGTGGATATCTGAAAAAATACGATGAACATACCCCAGACAAATCCCAAGCAGAGTTCTTTACCGACAGCTATGGCGTGGTGCATAACCAACCGGTTTTGGTTTCTCTTAACACCAAATATTCGCCGATCCTTATATCTCCAGAGCAAAGATTCGAGGTTGTTGGAAAAGTTTTGAACTAAAAAGATGGGAGGAGTTTTTGTGGATACGATCAAGCGTGTTCAGGATTTGATGCAAGTGCGTGATATGAATCTATGTGTATTGGCAAAGAAATGCGGAATATCGTACTCCACGATTCAAACCACCGCCCGTCGGGGAGGGCAGTTAAGCGTAGAGACGATTGAAAGAATTTGTCAGGGTTTAGGAATTACATTAAAAGACTTCTTCGATTCCTCCTACCTGTAAATATAGGGGCAGC
>ENA-OVFS01000135-OVFS01000135.1-human-gut-metagenome-genome-assembly--contig:-NODE-135-length-94479-cov-10.493455_pt1 | contig 94479 bp, 78 predicted proteins | sample MGYA00237763_ERZ505405 | MGnify/ENA primary metagenome ERZ505405 (study PRJEB26158, sample SAMN06016401) | human gut metagenome | biome: human gut; feature: ankylosing spondylitis patient; material... | reverse complement strand
AATTTTACCAGAAAAGGGGCATGTTCACAATTTATTTACTCATGCGTTTTTCGTGGATGCCCGCAGTGCGGTGGAGAGATGAAGATCCGTGACAGCAAGAGGCGGAAGGTGATTTTTGCGGATGGTACGGTGGATACATTTGTTTTGCGGCGATACAAGTGTACGGTGTGTGGGCGTGTTCATCTGGAACTCCCGGACATTATGGTTCCTCATAAGCATTATTCGAGGTCGGCGATCATCGATACGATAAATGGTGAGAGAAACTGTTCCGCGGAGCAGTCGACGATTTACCGCTGGAACCGGGAAAAGATGCAGCTTGAACGTCTGCTGGTTCAGGTGGAAGATAAGAGTCCGGAAGCAAAGCGGACTGACGGCAATAATAACTGCAGGTGCGCAGGAAATTAAATATGAAAAAGCGGCAGGTGAAATACCTGCAAAAGGGGAAATGAAAAAGCGGCAGGTGAAATATCCGAAAAGGGGAAATGAAAAAGCGGCAGGTGAACTGCCTGTAAAGGGGAAAATGAAAAAGCAGCAGGCGGATGCCTGTAATTTGTGTGATCAGTGATTATGATGGCCGGTCAGTCAGAAATGGCTGACTGGCGTTTTTGATTGCCATGTATCCGAAAAAATGTCAGAAGAAGATTCTGTCAGTTCATAGAAAACAATGATTGAAACAGAGCACAGAATCCGTGCATAAGCTGAAAAATTGGCCATTCGCGCGTCGTATACCTGACCGTGACCGAACGTGGAACATATATAGTCCGAATATGGGCAATATACAAATAGTGTCAATGTATGTTATATAGAAGACATCAGAGTAACTGTTTGTCAGATTTGCGGATATTTTGCGGGCTGAAAAGTGTGTTGGGCTGATATGCACGGAGGATAAAATGATAAGTTACAATCGCTTGTGGGAGACCATGGAGAAGAGAAAGATCAGTCAATATCGTTTGATCAAGGAGTTTGGCTTAAGCTCCGGCCAGATGAGCCGTCTGAAGAAGAATACATATGTTTCGACGCATACGTTGGAGACGCTCTGCCGGATCCTGGACTGCCGGATCGAGGATGTGATGGAGGTTTCTTTCGAGGACGAGGAGAAGGAAAATAAGGCGAATTGACACTGATCTTTACCGGAAAAGAGTTCCGATAAAGACCAGATATTTTTACGATTCTTTTTCCACGCGGTCAAATGAGATGCGGACGATGTCCGCAACGCTGCAGTTTAAGATCCGGCACAGAGTTTCCAGGGTATGTGTGGATACATGTTCATTTTTACGGATCCGATGGAGCTGGCCGGAGCTGAAATGATAGCTGCGGATCAGGCGGTACTGGTTGATGCCTTTTGACTTTAAGGTGTTCCAGAGCGGGCTGTAATCGATCATGAGAAACGCCTCCTTTCCTTATATAATGCGGCAGAAGTTCTGCCATAGTAAAGAATAAAAGATATTTAGGGGAATTTGTGGAAATATAAGGAAAAACAGGTCGAATCTTGCGGATGTTGGCAGGAAATACAAATGAGAAAATAGAAAATGTATCGCTGGTGAGCAGGCGTGGAAACCGAAAGAGAAGAATTTAGGCGGTTTCTGCCGGATTACGAGTCTATGGATTGAACGGGTCAGCCTGGAATGTCCTGGAAATAACGGCGAGAGATGAGACAAAGGAGAAAACGGTATGGTTAAATATACAAGGTTATGGGAGACAATGCAGAGAAAAGGCATCAGCCAGTATCGCCTGATCAAGACATATGGAATCAGCAATGGTCAGTTGAACAGGCTGCGGAAGAATTTATATATTTCGACGCATACCGTGGAGACTTTATGCAGAATTCTGGACTGCCGCGTGGAGGATGTGATGGAGATCGTGTTCGATGAGAGCGACGAGCTTTTATGGTCTCCGGGACTGGAAGAGGAGCGGCAGAAGCAGGAGGAGCTGGAGAAGAAAAAGAAGAGGCAGGGACAGTAAAGATCCTGTGTGGCAAAATTTGGTGCATAACAGATTGCGGAAATGCAGCTGTTTGCGATATCGTGAGCAGAATCCGGCTGTGAAACAGAAAAATGAAGTGCGGCGGTACCTGAAATAAGTTGCCAATATTCTTTTTAACAGGTATACTGGATAGGAATGCATGATTTCGTTATAGAACATTCGTGAAAAACCTGTTATCGGCAGGTTTTGCGGATGAGGTCTGCACATTTGCCGCGCTGACCATGATAGAACGCAGGCGTGCAGGAAATAATAGAGAATATCGGAGGAACTTAAAGATGACAGGACGCAATGTTGGAAAGACATGCCGCACACATTACAGAGGTACTTTTAACGATGGTACACAGTTTGACTCTTCCTACGACCGCGGCGAGCCGTTAGAGTTTGTATGTGGCGCTGGACAGATGATCAAGGGATTTGACGCGGCTGTTGCGGATATGGAGGTCGGTGAGATCAAGGAGATCCACCTGATGCCGGAGGAAGCTTACGGAATGCCGAATCCGAATATGATCCTCACACTCGAGATCGCAAATCTCCCGGGTTCCGAGGACCTTGAGGTTGGACAGCAGGTATACCTCACAAACCAGAGCGGCCAGCCGTTCCCGGTGAAGGTTACCGCGAAGGACGAGAAGATGATCACTCTTGACGCGAACCATGAGATGGCGGGGAAAGAGCTGAACTTCAAGATTGAACTGGTTGAAGTAAAATAGGAATAATCCCGACATTTTTCCACATACTACCCATAAGTCACACGATATGGAAGTAGTGGTATGCAGGAGGAATAGACGTTATGAAAGCTACGGGAATTGTAAGAAGAATTGATGACCTCGGACGTGTGGTGGTTCCGAAGGAGATCAGGCGGACACTTCGTTTGCGCGAAGGAACGCCGTTAGAGATCTTCACGGACCGTGAGGGGGAGATCATTCTGAAGAAGTACTCGCCGATGATGGAACTGAATGCGTTTGCAGGGCAGTATGCAGACGCGATGGCGCAGTCGACAGGGCTTATGGTCTGCATCACGGACCGGGACCAGGTGGTCGCGGCGGCCGGCGGGGCGAAAAAAGACTTTTTCCAGAAGCCTATCAGCCGGGCGCTGGAGCATGTGATCCAGGAGCGGATGACGGTGCAGGCGGGAAAGGATGAGCGGGCGTTCACGCCTGTGACGGACGATGACAGCGAGGGAATCACTGCGCAGGTGATCACTCCGATCATCTGTGAAGGTGACGCGATCGGGTCGGTCATTGTGATGAGCAGGGAGCCGAGGGCGAAGTTCGCGGATGCGGAGGTGCGTTTGGCGGCGACGGCGGCGGGATTCCTGGGACGGCAGATGGAGAGCTGAGAATTGAGGCTGGGCGAGATTTGAAACAGCAGTAAAAATGTTGAGAAAATATGCCTGGTAAGATAAAAAACGAAAAAAGTCCACATGATGATATTTTAGAAGAGATCACTTCAATAAATATTATCATGTGGACTTTGACTTTTATTTACAACGAATCAAAAAACGATCGTAACTGTTCAGTAGGTCTGCGCACTTGCTGCGCTGACCGTAAGAAAACATAGGCTGGAGGGCAAAAATCCCATCAGCGAAGCTGATCTGGAATGGATTTTTGCGTGTAACTATGAAGGTACTGAATAGTTACAAACGATCTAAATAAAAGGCATTATGCAAATGCATATTTCTAATTGCCATGCATCCGGAAGAAGCTGCCGGTGGCGGTTCCGCAGGTGAACAGTGTATCCAGACTATGTTCATGCGGGTAGACTTTTCGGATTCTGACATTCTTTATACACGTAATTATTCGGTCTACGCTAGTTTGGGCTGAAAGAACTTTATTTCCCAGCCTGCTTCTTCGAATTCCCATAGATATACACCATGATCGAAGCAATCGCAACCAATGCGCCGCCGAGGATTGAGGTGGATTTTACAGGCTCGCCGAGGATCGCTGCGCCGAGAACGATGCTGAACAGGATTCCGGAGTAGTTGTAGATACTGATCTCGGATGCCGGGGCGAAGCGGTAAGCGTAGGTGATGAATACCTGGCCCAGGGAGCCGAAGAGGCTGATCAGCATGAGCAGCATAAACTGATGCGGGTCTGGCATAACGAAATTGCTGATGACGAACGGCAGGGAACCGAACACGCTGAAGGTTGAAAAGTGCATGATAACGGTGATTCCGTCGACTTTTCCCTTAAAGTAGCCGAGAAACGTGTACGCAACGCCGGATGTGATGGCGGAGAGCAGCGCGACTACCAGCGGAAATGGGTCGGACTGGAAGCTCGGACGGAATACGATGAATGCGCCGATAACGGACAGTGCCAGCGCCGGGATCTGGATCGGGGAAAGCTTCTCCTTCATAAACACAGCAGCCAGCAGTGTGACAAAGATCGGGGAGAGCTTATTTAATACGGTGACATCTCCCTGTGCAGCATGGCTGGAGGCGTAGAACAGCGTGATCAGGCCCAGAAATCCGAAGAAAGAGCGGCCGAACAGGTACGGCTGGTATTTTTTCGGGCCGTAGTAGGAACCACGTTTTTTACGGATGATGAAAAAGGAAACGATCAGGATGAAGAGATTGCGGACGCAGATCTGCTCCATCGTTGGAATTTCGCGGCTCATACGGACAACGACCTGCATGGAGGCGAAAGAAAGCGCGGACAGGATCATAAAGAGGATGCCCTTTTGTTTTTGTGTGATATTCATGATGTCCTCCTGTGAAATTGTAATCGAGGAATAGCTCAATTAGAGTGATGATATGTCAAAAGACACGACAATTAAGAGTATAACTTTTTTTCATGGAATCGTCAATTGGTGCAAATATGTAGAAAAAATAAAAGATTTCAGGAGGACAAGTGGAGTATGTTTGGTGCGGATTAAATTGGAACAAATGGACGGTGATGGATTGCAGTTAAAAAACAGAATGCATATTGCCAGAGAAATAGAATCCAGTTACAATGATAGTAGAAAATAGTATTTAAAACTGTTGGCGGAGAGCGTAGGCGGAACCGACGGGGAGAGGACCGGGCGATCGTCAGAGGCTCGAAACAGCAGAAAAATGAATGAAAACGGATAAGGTGAGGAAATACTATGTATACATTCGAGGACTTAAAGCAGATCATGAAGACACTGCGTGCGGAGGATGGCTGTCCATGGGACCGGGCGCAGGATCATGACACGTTGAAAAAGCATCTCGTGGAGGAATGCGCGGAGGTGCTGGAGGCGATCGATGCTCATGACACGGAAAATCTCTGCGAGGAGCTGGGGGATGTCCTGTTCCAGGTCATGTTCCACAGTGAGATCGAGGCGGAGCAGGGAAATTTTACCGTGGATGATGTGGTGAACGGCATCTGCGAGAAGATGATCCGCCGCCATCCACGGGTCTTCGGAGGCGAGATTCCGGAGGTGGAGAACGAGAAGGACCTCTGGGAAGCGATCAAGAAACAGGAGCGGGAGGAAAAGAAAAAACGGGCCGCCGCACACTGACGAAAAGTGCGCAAAAACACGGCAAAAACGGGCAAAAATCCTTGACAAAGAATGCAGAAACATATATAAATGTAAGAGTGCAATGCAAAGGTCCTTCGGGCAGGCTTTGTCCGCAGGTTTGAAATGAATTTTAGGAGGAAATAAAACAAATGAACAAGACAGAATTAATCGCAGCAGTTGCTGAGCAGGCAGAACTCTCCAAGAAAGATGCTGAGAAGGCACTGAAGGCTTTCACAGATGTTATTGCAGCAGAGTTAGTTAAAGGTGAGAAGGTACAGTTAGTTGGCTTCGGTACATTCGAGGTATCCGAGAGAGAGGCTAGAGAGGGAAGAAACCCGCTTACAGGCGAGAAGATCACGATCGCAGCTTCCAAGAACCCGAAATTCAAAGCTGGTAAGGCTTTAAAGGATATGGTTAACGCTTAATTCTGTTTAGAATGATAAAAGTGGCTGTGTAGGCAGCACGTGTTTGGATCCCCTCCGTGATATGCGTATTGCGGAGGGGGAAATTGTTTCCGGGGTTCGCCTGGACAGGCGGGCAGCAGGAAGTCCGGCGGCGATGGTGCCGCAGAAAAGGAGCAAGTTATGCGTTTAGACAAATATCTGAAGGTATCCCGTATCATCAAGCGCAGAACCGTGGCAAACGAGGCGTGCGACAGCGGCCGTGTGATGCTGAACGATAAGATTGCGAGAGCCAGCGCGGAAGTTAAGGTCGGAGATGTGATTGAGGTGGCATTTGGAACAAAAGCCGTCAAGGTCCGTGTGACGAGCGTGCAGGAGACGATCCGCAAGGAAGATACGAAGGAAATGTTTGAATATATTTAGGAAAAACCTCACAGTAAAAAACTGATGAGGTTTTTTATGTAAGGTGCGAGTTTCCGTTATGGCAAGTGTGATCGCATACTACATTTGCAAGTGGTTAGACGGAAACGACAGTGAAAAGTGAAAAACAGCATAAAAATTTTTTTACTTCATATATTTAAAACATATTTACATATACAGGAGGTTTTTATGGAAGAGAATCCGGGAATGGCGCATAAGATCGTTTTGAATAATCGGAATCTGGGAAATCTCACGGGGATCCTGGATGTGATCTCCTTTGACGAGAACTCCATCGTACTGGACACGGACATGGGACTTCTGACCATCAAGGGAAAAGACCTCCATGTAAACCGGCTGAGTCTGGAAAAAGGTGAGATCGATATTGAGGGCAGGACGGACAGCCTTGTGTATTCGGCGGGCGGCGGCGCGAAGAGCGGGGAATCATTTTTTGCAAAATTATTTAAGTAGTGGAAAAGCAGTGATGAAAGAGTTCATGAGGAAAAATTCAGGTAACCGCAGAAAATAGATCATGTGACGAAAAATGAGACCATGAAAGAGAAAATAAGCAGGAAATTTAAACTCGGAGGTGCCTTGTGAGTCCTTATCTTACTCTGGAAGTCCGCCTGGTTGGCATGAGTACGGTGCTCGGCTTTATTTTGATGGCGAGTTATGACTTTTTGCGGCTATTCCGCTTTTTTGTTCCCCATGGGCGGCTGTGGACGGGGATCGAGGATTTTTTTTACTGGATCTATGCGGCTGTCATGACGTTTCTTCTGCTGTTTTACGAGAACAGCGGTATTGTTCGGGCGTACATCATTGCGTGTGTGTTTTTCGGCATGATTTTTTATGATAAAATCATTAGCCGGAATGTGTTTCAGCTATTGAAAAAGCTGAAAAAATGGTATAAGATTAAAAGATAGAATCGTTTTGTTGGTTAGAACGGGAGGGAAAATCCAGAAGGAAGCGAGAAATCATGGGAGAAAACCGGAACAGACGAAATAAAAGAAAATCGAAAAACAGTCTGAGCAACCGGATGGCGTTAATTGGAATCACGGTGGTCGTAGCGAGTCTTGCTGTGGTAGTCCATATCGGCGGCGCTTCCCTGAGAGAACGCGATCTGGAATATCAGGCGCGGGAACAGGCGCTTGAGAAGTCCCTCGCGAAGGAAGAGGCGAGAGCCGCGGAACTCGAGGAGTACCGCGTGTATGTTCAGACGAAGCAGTATATTGAGAAGGTCGCGAAAGAGAAACTGGGGCTTGTAAATAAGGATGAAATTCTGTTTAAGGCCGATGAATCAAGCTAGGGCGAATCATGTCACTAACTTTTAAAAATTAAATACGGGAATCCGACAAATATTTCCCGCCTGCCTGCATATAATAAAATGGCGTATTCTGCGCCGTTAAAGCTGGTCATGGAGATCGGAACGGTCTTTGTGACAGGGTACGCAGGTTAGGAGGGATTTTTGTGTTTGGAAATCGTGAGGTACATAGAAAGCTGTCCGGGACCGGGGGCTATGCGGCGGGGCGGCTTGCGGAGATATCTGAGTCATTAGGACAGCTTGCGAAGGTTATGAAAAATTCCGGCGAAGATCCCGGACTTTCCAGGGAGGACGGGATCGCGGCACTGGAATCGGCGGCGTCCATGGTCTGCGGGAGCTGCGACCGCTGTGGCATGAAACAGGAATGCCTGGAGGATCAGGACGGGGAGAACTATTTTCTCTATTATCTGCTTCGCTCTTTCGAGAAAAAGGGTGCTCTGGAATATCCGGACATGCCCAGGGAGTTCCTGGACCGGTGCCGGAAGAAAACGGATTATCTGCAGGAATTAAATAGAAGTCTTGGGCGGTCCACGATGAATCTCGCCTGGAAGAACCGGTTTCTGGAGAGCAGGGACGCGGTCATGCTGCAGTTTGAGGAGATGGCGGGGATCCTGGGGGAGTTCTCTGGACAGATGGAGCAGGCGGCGGATGTGACGGAGGCGCTGGTTCCGGCGGTGCGGGCGGCATTTCGGAAACGGCGGATCGCCCTGGAGGACATGCTCGTTTTGAAATATGGGGATGGACGCCGGGAGGCATTCCTCACGGCACGGACAGGAAACGGACGGTGTGTGACCGTGAAGGACATGGCGGCGTTGTTTGGACAGGCTGTGGGGGCGGAATTTATCCCGGCGAGGAATGGGAAGACGCTGGTCACGAGAAAATCGTCCATGGTGCGTCTCATCGAAAAGGGAAGCTACCGGATCCTGTTTGGATGCGCGAAGACCCCGAAAGAGGGGGAAGAAGTCTCCGGTGATAATTATATGTTCCGGAACACGCTGCCGGGGCAGGTGGCGTTGAGTCTCTCCGACGGAATGGGGAGCGGACCGGCGGCTGGGGCTGACAGCGAGCAGGTCATGGAGCTGGCGGAGCAGCTTCTGGATACGGGATTTTCGGCGCGGTCTACGTTAAAGCTCATCAACACGGTGCTCCTGCTGAATGGCATGGGTGACCGGCCGGCGACGATGGATCTGGGACTTGTGAACCTCTATACGGGGGTGCTGGAGATGATGAAGCTCGGGGCGGCGGCATCGTTTTTACTGCCGGACCGGCGGGGCGGCGGCGAGGCAGAGGTCCTGGAGTCAGAAACAGTCCCGGCGGGAGTGCTGAATCCCGTGGAACCGGTGATGATATCGAGGAAGCTGTGGGACGGAGATAAGATCATTATGGTCAGTGACGGAGTCCTGGATGCTATGCCGGGAGTGGAGAAGGAGAAAGCGTTCCGGGAATTTCTGGATGGTCTGCCCGACACGGGGGTGCAGGAGACGGCGGAGATGATCTTGACGTTTGCATTGTCGTTTGAGGGAGAGCCGCGGGATGATATGACGGTGCTGGTGGGCGGAATATACGGGTAAAGGTAATCACAAATGCACAAAGATTTTAGATATCATTACAGGAAAAACAGCGGAGAAGAAAATGGCAGGAAAAACAGCAGTGAAAACAGATGTAAAAGCGGGCAGATTTCGGCAGAAAGTTCTTAGCTTTATGAAGAAAAATCATATGACAGACCGGGGAGACAGCGTCCTGGCGGCAGTGTCGGGGGGCGCGGACTCGGTCTGCCTGCTTTTGCTTTTGCATGAGATGGCGGCGGAGCTTGGAATTAAAGTCTTTGCATTTCATATGAACCATGGGATCCGCGGAGCGGAGGCTGACCGGGATGAGCGGTTTGTGATGGAACTCTGTGAGCGGTTAAATATTCCGCTCACCGTGGCGCATGAGAAAGTGGAAGAATATGCAGCGGAACGTGGTTTATCGGGCGAAGAAGCAGGGCGGATCCTGAGATATCATCATTTGGGAGAGACTGCGGAAAAGTATCAATGCGCGAAGATCGCTGTCGCACATCATGAAGATGATGATGCGGAGACGGTGCTTTTGAATCTGTTCCGGGGAAGCGGACTTGCCGGACTTTCCGGGATCCGGCCGGTGCGGGAGAATATTATCCGGCCGTTATTATGTGTTTCACGGAAAGAAATTGAGGAATACTTAAATGAGCAGGAGCTTTCCTGGTGCGAAGACTCCACAAATAAGGAAAATGACTACACTCGGAACAAGATCCGAAATGAACTTCTGCCCTGGGTGACAGAGAATATAAACAGCCGGGCAGCAGAACATATTCTGGCGGTGTCGGAGTTTGCGGCGCAGGCAGACGCATATTTTGAGATGGAAGCAGAGAGAATTCTGGAAGAAAGCTGTTCAAAAAGAAGAGAAGAGGGGAAACAGCCAAATTCCAAAAATGCGGGGGAAGCAGATGGAAAAGAGCCTGGGACAGGTCAGAGCTCGAAAGTGGCAGAAAATGAGATGAAAATGTGTACAAAAATAAACACAGACATTTTCGATCCACAGCCCGAGATCCTGAAAACCTACATTGTCCGCCGCATGATCCTAAACGCCGCAGGGAAAGCGAAGGATATCACGGAACGCCATATCCGCTCCGTAATGGATCTCTCTGGTCCGGGTGGTGGGCATACTGTAGACCTGCCATATGGTCTCAAAGCGGTGCGTGGATATGAGACATTAGGGATCGTACAGAACAAAAATCCATCGCAAATGTCTGAGTCAGATCAGAAGCAGGAGAGAAAACCAGTTTTTGAAAATAAAATCAATCTGGAAACAGATATGGATGAGATTCTGGACCTGGGCGGAACACACATCCGCCTCCATGCCGTCCACCGGGAAAAAGAGCTGGAAATTCCGAAAAACCAGTATACGAAATGGTTTGACTATGATAAAATAAACGTTGGATTATCCATAAGATACAGGAAAAATGGGGATTATCTCACACTTTCCGGGGGTGGAAAAAAGAAGCTCCGCAGGTATATGATCGATGAAAAGATCCCGGAAAATGAGCGGGACCGGATCCCGGTCCTTGCAGATGGAGACCATGTATTATGGGTAGTCGGATACCGAATCAGTGATTATTATAAAATAACAGATGAGACTGAGCACATCCTGGAGGCGGAGGTGATCCTGCCTGGTGGGGGAGAGCCGGAAGGCAGCAGACAGGCAGGCATCTGGAATTGCAAAGGAGAAGACCATGGCTGATAAAATTCGTGTATTATTAAATGAAGAAGAAGTTGACAGGCGGATCAAAGAGATCGCGGAGCAGATCAACAAGGACTATGAGGGAAAAGCGGTTCATCTGATCTGTATCTTAAAGGGCGGTGTATTCTTTACCTGTGAGCTTGCAAAGCGCCTGACTGTCCCGGTTACACTGGACTTTATGTCCGTGTCCAGCTACGGCAGCGGCACAGAGTCCTCCGGCGTTGTAAAGATCATCAAAGATCTGGACCAGCCGCTTGAGGGAAAGAATGTCCTGATCGTGGAGGATATTATCGATTCCGGACGCACACTTGCGTACCTTATCGATATTTTACACAAGAGAAATCCGAACTCCATCCACTTATGCACTCTGCTTGACAAGCCGGAGCGCCGCGTAAAGAAACAGGTAAAAGTTGATTACACCTGCTTTACGATCCCGGATGAGTTCGTTGTAGGCTATGGCCTCGATTATGACCAGAAATACCGCAACCTTCCGTTTATCGGCGTTGTGGAGCAGCAGTAAGGAGGCACCCCAAGTTGAAACAGAACCAGCAGTTCCGCGGAATCGGTCTCGTCCTGCTTGTGATCGCGCTTATCACATTCGCGTCAAGCCTGACGAGCCAGGGGAGCTTATTCAGCCAGGAGATGACCCACCAGGAATTCATGGTGGCCGTGGAGAATAAGACCATCGAATCCGTAGACATCAATCAGAACCAGCAGCCGCCGACCGGAATCCTGGATATATTGCTGAAAAGCGGAGACCGGGCAGTTGTCGCAGTGTCCGATGTAAAAGAAGCAGAAAAACTTCTCCGGGAAAACTCTATCGACTATATTGTCGAGAATGTTCCACAGGAGAATTACCTGATGTCCGTTATCATCCCGGTAGCATTGAGCGCTGTGGTCATCATGTTCATGTTTATGTTCATGAACGCGAGACTCGGCGGTGGCGGCGGCGGAAACTCCAAGATGATGAATTTTGGAAAGAGCCGCGCGAAGATGAGCCGGACAAATTCCGTGAACTTCTCAAAGGTCGCAGGTCTTGAGGAGGAGAAGGAAGAACTCGAAGAGATCGTTGATTTCTTGAAGAATCCGAAGAAATATACGGATGTGGGCGCGAGGATCCCGAAGGGAGTGATCCTTGTGGGCCCTCCGGGAACCGGTAAGACACTTCTCGCGAAGGCGGTTGCCGGTGAGGCCGGTGTCCCGTTCTTCTCCATTTCCGGATCGGACTTCGTAGAGATGTTCGTCGGTGTCGGCGCATCCCGTGTCCGTGACCTTTTCGAGGATGCGAAGAAAAACGCGCCGTGCATCGTCTTTATCGACGAGATCGATGCCGTTGCGAGACGCCGCGGTACCGGTATGGGCGGCGGACATGACGAGCGCGAGCAGACCTTAAACCAGCTCCTCGTTGAGATGGACGGTTTCGGCGTCAATGAAGGAATTATCGTTATGGCGGCAACAAACCGTGTAGATATTCTGGATCCGGCGATCTTGAGACCGGGCCGTTTTGACCGGAAGGTCGGAGTCGGAAAACCGGATATCCGCGGACGTGAGGAGATCTTAAAGGTCCACTCCAAAGAAAAGCCGCTGGGCGACGATGTAGATTTGACAAGAGTGGCACAGACCACAGCCGGATTTACCGGTGCGGATCTGGAAAACCTCTTAAATGAGGCGGCAATTCTCGCTGCAAAGCAGTCCCGCCGCTATATTCTCCAGGCTGATATCGATCAGGCATTCGTGAAGGTCGGAATCGGTGCGGAGAAGAAGAGCAAGGTGATCTCCGAGAAGGAGAAGAAGATCACGGCTTACCATGAGACGGGCCATGCGATCCTGTTCCATGAACTCCCGGATGTCGGTCCGGTCCACACGATCTCCATCATCCCGACCGGCATGGGCGCGGCTGGATACACGATGCCGCTTCCGGAGAAGGATGAGATGTTCAACACGAAGAGTAAGATGTTAGAGACCATCATGGTTTCCCTTGGCGGACGGATCGCTGAGGAGATCATCTTCGGTGATGTGACCACCGGTGCCTCCCAGGACATCAAGCAGGCATCCGCGATCGCCCGGGCGATGGTGACCCAGTACGGTATGTCTGAGAAGCTTGGAATGATCAACTATGGCAGTGATGATGACGAGGTGTTCATCGGAAGAGATCTTGCGCATACGAGATCCTACGGCGAGCGTGTTGCCTCCGATATCGACAGCGAGGTAAAGCGGATCATCGACGAGTGCTATGCGAAGGCGAAACAGATCATTCTGGAGCATGAGGATATTCTCCATAAGTGTTCTGCGCTGCTGATCGAGAAAGAGAAGATCGGTCAGGCGGAGTTTGACCGTTTATTTACAGGTGCTGAGGAAAAGTCTGCAGCAACAGAATAAATTTCTGCGTCGGTGGTTCCCTGGGCAGCAGAAAAAGAAAGACTTAGAAATGCTTTGACGGGTCATTTTGAGTAAAACTTTAGAAACTTAAATAAATCGACGTTTGTGCAAGAGAAATACAGCCAAACGTCGATTTTTTGCTTGAAATGATAAAAATGCATAAAGAAAAATGGGCCAGTGGCAGAATGAACAAAAAATATTTTCATGTTTTTAAATGTTTGTGCACACTTATCCGGATTCCTATGCTATATTACTACACGTAACCCCCCAATACATTATATAGTTTTTGCTATACCCCATAAGAGACATAATACCTTTTCCGGAAGAAGGCCAGTGGTTCCCCCCGCTGGCTTTCTTTCTGTCCATTTTTAGACAAAAGACCTGAAATTTTTGCCGCAGTTCAGAGCGGCTGGTTTCAGGTCTTTCTATTTTCGGGTCTATCTATTTTCAGAAAAAAACGTGCAAACAGGTGTGCAATCCTGTATAATAACACTTGTGAGTGAAGTAAATGAAAACAGATATCAGTCATACGGCTGCGTGCTGACCGGGCAGCCGTTTCAGATCAGTAAGGGAGGCCATTCAAAATATGTTGAAGGCGGCACTTTTCAGTGATGGGACAAAAGAGTACCGCATCCCGGAAGAACCGGAGTGCGGGGAGCAGGTAACGATCAGGTTCCGGACTGAAGCCGGGGATGTGGATCGTGTGTATGCGGTGGTCCGGGATGCCGTAAGCCGGGAAGAGGGCAGGCGGCTGGAGCTTAAGAAAAAGGAATCCATCGGAAGATTTGATTTCTATGAGACAGAGATTTTAGTGGGGGAGACCCCGCTGCGATATGATTTTGAAGCGGTAAAGGGGAGCGAGGTCTGCCATTACAATCGTCTCGGCGTTCTGGAGGCCGGCGGCATGGATGCGCCTTTCGTGATCACACCGGGATTCCATGTACCGGAATGGGCGAAGGGTGCCCTGATGTACCAGATCTTCGTGGACCGGTTTAACAACGGCGATCCGACGAACGATGTTCTGGGGGACGAGTATGTCTACATCGGATTCCCGGTGACGAAGGTGGAAAAATGGGATGAGCGGCTTTCGGTTCTCGATGTGGATCGGTTTTACGGCGGTGATATTCAGGGGATCTGGGATAAGTTAGACTATCTTCAGAGTCTGAAGGTGGAGGTCCTCTATCTGAGTCCGGTGTTCGTGTCTCCGTCGAACCATAAGTACGACTGTCAGGATTACGAGCATATCGATCCGCATTACGGCGTGATCGTAAAGGATGAGGGCGGGCTTGTGACGGGAGACGCGTCAGACAACGGGAATGCGAAGCGGTATTCCGTGCGCACCTCTGACCGGGAAAATCTGGAGGCCAGCGATGAGTTTTTTGTCCGCTTTGTGCAGGAGGTCCATAAGAGGGGGATGCGGATTATCCTGGACGGCGTGTTCAACCACTGCGGTTCCTTCAATAAATGGATGGACCGGGAGAAGATCTATGAGAAGGACGGCGGGTATGAGCCGGGGGCTTACCTGACAGCGGACAGTCCGTACCGGGATTTCTTCCTGTTCGGAGATCAGGACGGATGGCCGGACAATGATTCCTACGAAGGCTGGTGGGGACATAACACGCTGCCGAAGTTAAATTACGAGGGATCCAAGAAGCTGTACCAGTATGTGCTGGACATCGCGAAACGCTGGCTCTCCCCGCCATACTCCATCGATGGCTGGAGACTTGACGTGGCGGCGGATCTCGGGCATTCACCGGAGATGAACCACCGGTTCTGGAGAGATTTCCGGAAGACGGTGAAGGAGGTGAACCCGGACGCGCTGATCCTGGCGGAACATTATGGGGACGCTTCAGACTGGCTTTCCGGGGATCAGTGGGACACGGTGATGAATTACGATGCGTTCATGGAGCCGATCTCCTGGTTCCTCACAGGCCTTGAGAAGCACAGCGAGCGGAAGGATGAGCATCTGCTCCACAACAGCCAGGCGTTTATGTGCTCCATGCTTTCCAATATGAGCCGGATGCAGACGGGATCGCTATACGCGGCGATGAATGAGCTTTCGAACCACGATCACTCGAGATTCCTTACGAGAACGAACCGCATGGTGGGACGGCTTTATAAGCCGGAGGACGCTGAGAACGCAGAAAAAGGCATCAATTACGGAACATTCCGCTCCGGTGCCCTGATCCAGATGACATGGCCGGGGGCTCCGACGATCTATTACGGGGATGAGGCCGGTGTCTGCGGCTGGACAGATCCGGACAACCGGAGAACGTTCCCGTGGGGAAAGGAAGATCTGGAGCTCACGGAATTCCACCGGTATCTGACGGGGATCCGGAACAGGACTCCTGCGTTCAGGCGGGGCGCGTTTAAGTCGCTGTTGGCGGAGAACGGCATGATCGCTTACGGAAGGTTCGACGCAGACGAGCAGGGAGTCGTCGTGGTGAACAGCGAGGACTATGCACAGAGAGTCCGGATCCCGGTATGGGAAGCGGAGGTGACCGCAGATGCCATGGTCCGTGTGATGCTCACGGACGCGAAGCGCTACAATGTAGGAAGCCTGAAATACCCGGTGGTGGATGGTGTGATGGAAGTGGAGCTTCCGGGAAATGGAGCGATGATCTTTATCGCGCGGAGTTCTGGGCAGGATGATGAAAAAACTGCTTGATTTTTGAATTAATGTATGGTATCATTTTGAATTGTCAGAATGATATGGGCGGATTCCCGAGTGGCCAAAGGGGACAGACTGTAAATCTGCTGCAACTTGCTTCGGTGGTTCGAATCCACCTCCGCCCATTATTGATCCAGGAAGTTAGGGAATGAAAAGTCCCAGATTGGAATGAGCAGTTCTTGGCGAGCTGCGGAAAGCCCATCTCGGGAACTGCGTCCCCGAGATGTACGTTGATTTGTAAATACAAATCAACGAATAAATTTCCAAAGAAAATTTCTTATGTGAGCAGGCTCCCAACGGAATTTTCTTCGTAAATTTATTGCCTTTCCTCTGTGCTTCCAAATTTATGCGCCCAGATAGCTCAGTTGGTAGAGCAGAGGACTGAAAATCCTCGTGTCGCTGGTTCGATTCCAGCTTTGGGCACTAGAGGTACTGGTGAGGATGACTCCGAGGTATTATGGAGCTTCGCTCCATAATCGCCGTTTGCAACGGCGATAACTGCTGACATAGAAATTTTTTCTTATGTGAGCAAGCTCCCAACGAAAACTTTCGATGTCATCAGTTGCCTCTCATTACTTATACGCGGGTGTAGTTCAATGGTAGAACACCAGCCTTCCAAGCTGGATACGTGGGTTCGATTCCCATCACCCGCTCTTCTTATGAATTGCCGGATCTCTGAATCTCAGAGGTCCGGTTTTTCTATATAATAATTGTGTCAGAATGTCAGAATACCCCATAAAAGCTGATACCCCACAGGAGGACGCACATGAATTTACGCGAATATCTGAAAACCACCAACCTCATCACCGACGGCGCCTTCGGAACCTATTTTGCCGCAAAATACCAGACCCAGGATATCCCGGAGCTGGCAAATATTACTGCGACGGAGAAAGTAAAGAAGATCCACGAGGAATACCTGAATGCCGGAGCGAAATTTATCAGGACAAATACGTTTGCGTCAAACACAGAAACACTGCAGGAGGATTTTGCGGAAGTTGAGAAAAACATTCAGGCGGCGGTTGAGATCGCGAGAGACGCGGTAAACGGGAGAGATGCCTGGATCGCGGGAGATATCGGCCCGATTCCGGTGAATGGAGCGGAGGACGCGGCGGCAGCGGCGGACGAGTATTATCAGATCGCGAAGACCTTTGCGGAGTGCGGTGTCACAGTTCTGGATTTTGAGACATTCGCGGACCTCGACGGAATTCTCCCGGCGATCAAAAAGATCTGCGCGGAATATGAGATGTTTATCATGGTCTCCTTCTCTGTAAACCAGTTCGGCTACAGCGCGGCGGGACTCAGCGCGAAGCGCCTGTTAGCGGATGCGGCGGCTGTTCCGGAGATCGATGCGGTGGGCTTAAACTGCGGCGTAGGTCCAGCCCATATGCGCCAGATCCTGGAAAAGGCAGGACGTCCTGGGGATAAGTTCCTGCTTGCGATCCCGAATGCGGGATATCCGACACTGACAAGAAATAAGCTCCAGTTTGGCAACACACCGGCATACTTTGCGGAGAAGATGAAGGAACTTCAGGCGCTCGGCGCAGATATTCTCGGCGGATGTTGTGGAACGACCCCGGAATTTATCGGAGAAATGTCTTTATGGGACGGAATCTTAAACAAGATTGTCCTGGATACAGAGACGGATAATGGGGAGCAGACGGGACATGTCCAGAGACATGGATTCCTCTACGATGAAAACGGAGAGAGAAAACAGAAAAAGCTTATCGCGGTAGAACTTGCTCCGCCGTTTGATGCGGATGATGAGAAGCTTTTAGAATCTGCCCATCTTTTAAAGAATGCGGGCGTGGATGTTCTCACATTCCCGGATTCCCCGTCCGGACGTACGAGAGTCGATTCTGTCCTCATGGCGAGCAAGGTGCGTCAGGCCACAGGCCTTTCTGTGATGCCGCATATCTGCTGCCGTGACCGGAATGCCATCGCTATGCGGTCCCTGTTTTTGGGAGCCGCCATCAACGATATCCACAACTTCCTGATCATCACAGGAGATCCGATCCCGTCCACAGCGAGACAGACCGTAAAGGCGGTGTTCAACTCCGATTCCACCGGTCTCATGAAGATCGCAAAGGAGATGAATGAGGATGTCTTCGCGAAGAATCCACTGTGCTACGGCGGCGCCATCAACCAGGGAAGAAAGAACCTGGATGTGGAGATCGGACGTGTGAAGAAAAAGATGGAAGAGGGCGCGGAGTTCTTCCTGACCCAGCCGGTATTCACGAAGGAGGACGCGGCGAGACTGCGCCGGATCAAGGAGGAGACGGGCGCGAAGATCCTCTGCGGGATCATGCCGCTGATCAGCAGAAAAAATGCCATGTTCATGAAAAATGAGATCGCAGGCGTCAACGTGACGGACGAGATCGTTGCCAGATACCCGGAGAAAGCGAACCGCAAGGAAGGCGAGGCAGCGGGAATCCAGCTCGCGAAGGAAGTTATGAAGATGGTGGAAGACTTCGCGGACGGATATTATTTCTCATTCCCCTTCAACCGTGTATACATGTTACAGGACATTATGGGAAAATAAAGAACTGCAAAGATACAGATTGACAGCTTTTTTTCCTTATGTTATCATGTCAACCGTTGTATAAAATCGGAAACTCCTTGAAAATACAGGGATTTTCTTCCTATAGAAACAGTGACGGCACCCCGGCACCCGGAGACGGCCGTAAACGGAGAACAGAAAAAGAATGATTAAAACGATTACAGCCGCAGAGCTGATCAATGGAAGAACCTTTGACCGGACGATCATTGACATCCGTCCGGCGGAGGAATACAAAAAGGGGTCCATGGACGCCGCCTTAAATATCCCGGAGGACAAGCTGGTGGAATATCTGGAGAATCCGGAAGAGGCGGACCTGGAATCCGGCACCATCGGCGATGGAAAAGCCTGGGAAGAGGGCGTGAATGTGGGAAAGCTTCTCGCGGCGATCCCGAAGGACAAGCCGGTATGGGTACTCTGTCACACCGGAAATAAGAGTCTTTACGTTGCAGAACTTTTGAGCGATGTGGGATTTGATGCCGGGAGCGTTGAGGGCGGATACCGTTCCTTCCTGCGCCTGTCCCTGTCCATGATGGTCATGAACGAGGAAGAGGTCACGGAGCGGACGAAAGCCATCGAGCGCAGCATCATCACGAAATACCGCAAGTCCATCTGGAGACGCTTCACAAAGGGAGTCCACGACTACGAGTTAATTAAGGAAGGCGATAAGATCGCGGTCTGCATTTCCGGAGGAAAAGACTCGATGCTGATGGCGAAGCTTTTACAGGAGCTGCAGCTTCACGGCAAGGTAAAATTCGACCTCGTATTCCTTGTGATGAATCCGGGCTACAACGAGGACAACTGGAATATCATCTTAAACAACGCGAAGCTTCTCGGCATCCCGATCAACGTGTTTGAGAGCGATATCTTCAATATTGTCGCTGACGTGGATAAGAGTCCGTGCTATCTCTGTGCGAGAATGCGCCGCGGTTACCTTTACTCCCATGCGAAGGAGCTTGGCTGCAATAAGATCGCATTGGGGCATCATTTCGATGATGTGATCGAGACGACGCTCATGGGCATGCTGTACAGCGGAAAAGTCGAGACGATGATGCCGAAGCTCCACAGCAAGAACTTCGAGGGCATGGAGCTGATCCGCCCGATGTACATGGTCCGCGAGGCGGACATCAAGGCCTGGAGGGATTACAACAACCTTCACTTTATCCAGTGCGCCTGCCGCTTCACCGAGCGCTGTGCGACCTGCGGCGGCGAAAAGGGATCGAAGCGGGACGAGATGAAGGAGCTGATCGCGGAGCTCAGGAAGCGCTGTGACACCATCGACATGAACATCTTCAACAGTGTTCACAATATTAATTTAAAAACGGTCATCGGCTATCACAAGGGAGACTGGACGTATAATTTCCTGGATGACTACGATGAGGAAGAGAAGAAAATGCCGCGGTAGATAAGGATATTTTAGGGCGTCAGTCGGTGGAAAGTTACTTTTCATGGGTAGGAATTTTCTGAACTGAAAATTCCGTATGATACCGTTGTAACTGTGGGAAACTTGCGCGGAAAATTAAACAAAAGCGTAATTGACAATTCTTTTCAAACACGCTATAATGAGATTCTATCGGAGATCATGCGGATGTGGCGGAACTGGCAGACGCACCAGCCTTAGGAGCTGGCGGGCAACCGTGGGGGTTCAAATCCCTTCATCCGCATTCTTCTTTAGAATTACGAATCGAATAACTACCAGAATAGGGGAGTAGTCGGCGCCACTGGCGCAGTAAGGCCAACATACTGGAAATGATCCTGGTTTTACTTTAAATGATGAGACTTATCTGTCGGGAAAAGACAGAGGGGGTCTCTTTTTTTATGCATTTGCGGGCCTCTTACTGGTGGGAAGATCAACAAGAAATAAAATTTGGAGGAAATGATCTATGGGGCTTCTGGAATTGTTTATCCTGGCTGTGGGGCTGTCGATGGACGCCTTCGCGGTGTCTGTCTGTAAGGGCTTGTCGGTGACGAAAATGGAACCGAAGCATGCGTTGCTCTGCGGTGCATATTTTGGCGGATTTCAGGCGCTGATGCCGACGATCGGCTACCTTCTCGGAAGCCAGTTTGAGTCCATGATCACCCAGATCGACCACTGGATCGCCTTTGTGCTTCTCGGGATCATTGGATCAAGCATGATCAAAGAATCCAGGGAGGACGAAGAGGAAAAGGTCAGCGCGAGCTTTGATGTGAAGACCATGCTGGCGCTGGCGGTTGCGACGAGTATTGATGCCCTCGCGGTGGGAGTCACCTTTGCGTTTCTCCATGTAAATATCGTCTGGGCGGTGACCTTTATCGGTTGTACGACGTTTGTCCTGTCAGCAATCGGGGTAAAGGCCGGTAATGTATTTGGGATGAAATATAAGTCGAGGGCGGAGTTGGCCGGCGGAGTGATCCTGATACTCATGGGGGTCAAGATCCTGCTGGAGCATCTGGGATTTTTAGGCTGATATGAGATACAAATAGACCTCCGGGATTCTTGACAATGGTTTGGCAGACCGATATAATGAGTGAGTATCTGAGAGGCGTACAGCAGTGTACGATGAGCATTGTATACATCAGGGTTCAGCGTCATTTGATGCGGACCCTGTAACTATGTTGACATAAGCATGGAAAACGATTCTAATTTTCCGGAAAGTTGAAAAAATATGGAAAAGAGAAACACAAACAGACAGAGAGAATATCGGGATGATTACCGCCAGCATTCCCCGGCGTGGATCCGGGCACAGCGCAGGAAGAGAAAGCGCATTATGAGACGGCGGATCATGATCGGCAGTGCGGTGATCTGCGTCGTGCTGATCGCGGGCGTGATCCGGATCTTTTCCGGCGGAAAGAGCCACGGAAAAGAGACGGAGGCCAGTGCCATCGAGGAATCCACATTCCAGGCCTCCGATATCAGTGTAAATGGAATTTCCTTAAAGGGAATGACGAGAAGTGAGGCGAAGGCCGCTATTGAAAAAGAATATCCGTGGAAGGTGACGATCACCTACAACGGGGAGAGTATCGACGCGGAGAACCTGATCGACACTGATCTTGACACATTTTTAGATGGAATCTGCACGGGAAAGGCAGAGGGAGAGTACACCTTCGCGGTTGAAGACTCCGAGGATCTGCAGTCCGCTGCGGCAGAGGCAGCGGCGGACGCGGCGGCGAAGTGGGATGTGAAGGCAAAGAACGGCTCGATCTCCGAGTATGACGCTGCGACGGATAAGTTCCTGTTTGCGGACGGAGCTCCGGGCAAGGCTGTGAACCAGGAGAAGCTTATAAAGGACCTCGTGGAGGCTGCGACAAGCGGAAACTATGACGCCGTGATCCAGGCTGAGGTCAATGAGAGCCAGCCGGAGCTTTCCGCAGCGAACGCGAAGGAGCAGTATAAGACTCTTTCTACATTTACGACGGAGACGACCGCCAACGAGAAGAGAAATACAAACGTAAAGCTTGCGGCCAGAGCTATCAACGGAACCATCGTGCAGCCGGGTGAGGAATTTTCCTTTAATAAGGTTGTAGGACAGCGCACGGCGGAAAAGGGATATCAGGAAGCGGCTGCCTACAGTGGAGGCGAGGTCGTACAGGAACCGGGCGGTGGTGTATGCCAGGTATCTTCGACGATGTACCGTGTGGCATTCCAGTCCGGTATGCAGATCACGTTCCGAAGATCCCATACCTTTGAGCCGAACTACGTAACTCCGGGACAGGATGCGGCGATCAGCTGGGATATTCCGGATTTCCGGTTTATCAATACATCAAAGGCGGCGATCGGTATTCGCGCGAACTACAGCAACCGGAAGATGACAGTCTCCTTTTACGGAGTACCGGTTCTGGAAGATGGAATCACCTGGAGTCTGGAGTCTGAGAAGACGGATGAGCTTCCGCCGCCGGAGCCGACTTATGTGGAGGATCCGACACTGGATCCGGGTACTGAGGTGACACAGAAGGCGGCGACGAACGGCAGCCGCTGGGTTACCTATAAGATCGTTTCAAAGAACGGAACTATTGTCGAAAAGACAGAAGATCACGCGAAGACCTACAAGGGACATGCGGCTGTGATCCGCAGAAATACGGGAACCGTGAAGGTTTCACCGGATGAGACGACAGCCGTTGAGTCCACGTCGGCGGCAGCAGTAGACGGAATGCCGGACGGATATGTTCCGGGCGAGAGCGTCGCGCCGGAGAGCTCTGCCGCCGCGACAACCGCAGCCGGTTCTTCCGGCACATCGGCGGCAACGGCGTCCACCGGTGGATCTGAGACGAAGGGCACACACAGTGAGACAACGGCTGCATCGACGACAGCGGCAGCGACTGAGGTAGCGACGACGGCTGCACCGGCGACAGAAGCAACGACGGCAGCCGCGCCAAAGGGCCCGGGTGATGAAACATCCGCAGCTGCACCGACGGAAGCCATTGGAAATATTGCGGGATTTCCGGGAAATGGGAACTAGGGAAATCTTTGCACGCATTGGCAATGGCACTGGCAGATACAGGAAAACACCAGATAGAAACAAGGGGTGAATGCGGCATGTTCAGCAGGCGCGAATATGAATATGTGATGGAGATCGCCAAAGAGGGCAGCTTTTCGAAGGCAGCCCAAAAGCTTTATGTGTCCCAGCCAGCACTCAGCGGCGCGATCAAAAAGCTGGAAAAGGACCTTTACGGGATCCCGCTTTTTGACCGTGCCGTCACGCCGGTGGCATTGACACCGGCAGGGCAGTATTACCTTGAGCAGGCGAGAAAGATTTATGAGCTGAGGAATGAAATCGAACATCACTTTGCGGATCTTGCCGGAATCCGGACGGGAATCATCAATATTGGAACTTCCGGATATTTCTGCGCCTATCTTCTCCCGGATATCATCCGTGGCTACTACCGGCTCAATCCGAAATGCAGGATCAATGTGACGGAGACGGATGCCTCCGGCATGGACGCAGGTCTCCGTTCCGGACAGTTCAATATCACGATCGATGTCGAGGTGCTGGATCCGGAAATGTTTGAGAGTGTGACACTGGGATATGAGTATATGGTAATGGCTGTTCCGGCATCCTTTGAGGTCAATGACAGAATGAAACAATATCAGATCTCGAGAGAGGCGATCTTAAACAGAAGTTTTCTGGATGATTCGGTACCGGCTGTTGATCTTTCCCTCGTCGCGAAGGAACCGTTTTTGATGCTCAAAAAACATCACGATGCCTATCGCAGGGGTATGGATATCTGTGCGCATTCGGGATTTGAGCCAAACGTCGTGATGTCCTTCGATCAGCTTCAGACAGCCTATAACGTGGCGAGAAGTGGACAGACCGGTATTATTTTCTTCCGGGATGGGCTTTTAAAATACACGGAGAATACCGAAAAGCTGTGTTATTATAAGCTCGGGGATCCTCTGGCGAAGAGGGCAATTCTGCTGACAATGAAGCGCTATCCCGGCGTTGGACCGACGGTGGATGACTTTATTAAATATCTAATGCTTGCGAAGAAATAACGTGGATGGATACCGACTGCGTATCTGTCAAAATATATAGTATCAGGCGAAAAGCGTCTGGAACAGAATTCTGTTCCGGGCGCTTTTCGTTTATCCCCTATAAGCATTTGCTTATACATCCATATCTGAAAGCGAGTTGGAAATCTTTTCTCATAGATGTTACAGTAATGTCAGAAACAAGCAAGGTACATAAAGAGTTACCGCACAGAGGTCGGATGCGTCAGAACAGAAGCTCCGCATGAAGCGGGAACCACAAAGAAGTCACAGTATAAGGAGGATTCAGCATGAGATTAGCAACTATCAAGGTAAACGGAACAGAAAAAGCCGGTATCGTATTAAATCGCGGTATTCTTCCGATCAAGGCGCTGAACGCCGCAAAGGGAACTGCATGGGCGGAAGACATGATGAGCCTGATCCAGAAACAGCAGATCCCGGGCTTAACAAAATGGTATAACGAGGGCGGAAAGGAAGAGCTTGAGAACATTGCAGGTCTTGTCCCGAACGCAGATGTTGTATATGGTCCGCTTTACCGCAACCCGAAACGTATCTTTGGAATCGGTCTTAACTATGTGGATCATGCGGGAGACATCGGATCCGCAGCGCCGAAGGGATTCCCGGGAAGCTTCTTCAAGATGGCAGATACCCTGATCGGACCTGGGGACGAGATCCTGCTTCCGAAGTTAAAAGAAGCGCAGAAGACGACCGCTGAGGCAGAGCTTGGAATCATCATGGGAAAGGATTGCAGAGACGTTTCCGAGGAGAACTGGCAGGATGCCATCGTCGGATACACAACGATCCTCGACATGACAGAGGAGTCCATCTTAAAGGGAAATGATTATGTGACAGGAAATCCGAGATACCTCTGCATCGTCAAGAACTTCCCGACCTTCTTCTCCTTTGGACCGCAGCTCGTAACACCGGATGAGGTTCCGGATGTGCTGAAATTAAATGTACAGAGTATCCACAATGGCGAGGTTCACGCGGAAAACGTAGTTGCGAATATGACACACCGCCCGGCACGCCTCGTGTCCCTGCACAGCAGTATTCAGGGCTGGTACGCAGGAGACATCCTTTCCACCGGAACACCGAGAGCATTCCACATTCAGGACGGCGACATAGCGGAATGCCGCATCCAGGGACCGGACGGATTTGAGATGGCACCGCTTGTGAACCCGGTCGTTGACTTGAAAAAGCATCCGGAGAAATAGAACTTATTCAATTACTGTATTTTAATCAAACAATTCAAATAATTAAAATAATAATTTGATCCCGGAGAGCTGTGAAGAGATAAACAGTTACCAGTTTCAAAACATTTAAATTGGAGGTATCTATCATGGATTTAGGTTTAAAAGATAAAGTTGTTCTTTGCATGGCATCTGCAGCAGGACTTGGAAAAGGAATCGCAACAGAGATGGCGCGTGAGGGCGCAAAGGTTATGATCTGCACCGCTGAACCGTTTAAGGATCAGCTCCTCGAGGCGCAGGCTGAGATCGAGAAAGAGACCGGAAATAGACCGGAAACATTCCTCTGCGATGTGAATAAACCGGAAGACATTGACGCACTTGTAAAACATACGGTCGATACTCTCGGCGACATCTACGCTTTAGTAAATATGTGCCCGGGTCCGAAGCCGGGACCGTTCGAGAACTTTGATGACGCAGCATGGACAGGCGCTTTCAATATGTGTCTCCTTTCCTATGTAAGAACCATCCGTGCGGTACTCCCGTCCATGAAACGTCTCGGCGGTGGCCGTATCGTAAACTCTACATCCTCTTCTGTTAAGGACTGCCTCGACAACCTGATCCTTTCCAACACCATGAGAATGGGCGTTGTCGGCATGAGCAAGACACTTGCAAGAGAAGTCGGCAAGGACAACATCCTGATCAATGTCATCGGACCTGGTCGTATCGGCACAGCAAGAATCGAGAGCTTAAATAAGATGCGCGCGGACAAAGCCGGAATCAGCGTATCCGACTATGAAAAAGAGGACCTTAAGAAATTCCCGATGGCGCGCTACGGCACTATCGACGAGTACGGTCGTCTCGCAACATGGCTCTGCTCTGAGGCAAACACATATGTATCTGGCCAGACGATCCTCTTAGACGGCGCTATGACGACCGCATATTAATCAGAAAACATGTATTGTCCCGCTGCGTGTGAAAACAGCGGGGCAATACGGATTGAAACAGCCAATATCAGGTCGCTCCTTCTGGACTGGGAAGCGTAAAGCAGAAAGGAACTTTAGTGATGGATAAATTATTTGCAAAAAGAATGGACGAGCTCGCTCCGTCCGGAATCAGAAAAGTAAACGAAAAAGCGCTTGCAATGGAGCGTGCCGGTGAGACCGTGATTCACTTTGAACTTGGTCGTCCGGATTTTGACACACCGGAATATATCAAAAAAGCCTGCATCGCCGATATCGAGAAAGGTGACGTTTTCTACACCTCCAACTTCGGTACCATGGAGCTCCGCGAGGCGATCGCTTGGAAATTAAAGACTCAGAATAATGTCGACTACAAGCCGTCCGAGATCATCGTCAGCGTTGGTCTTTCCGAGGCTGTCTTCGATGTAATGACAGCGATTCTCGATGAGGGCGATGAAATTCTCGTTCCGAATCCAGGCTGGTTAAACTACTTAAATGTACCGAAGCTTCTCGGCGCAACACCGATCACCTATACATTAAAGGAAGAGAATGATTACCAGATCGATCTCGATGAGATCCGCGCAAAGGTAACTCCGAGAACAAAAGCCATGGTCCTCATCACACCGAGCAACCCGACCGGAGGTGTTCTCGCTGAGAATGTCTTAAAGGAACTGGCGGAAATCGCAGTGAAGAACGACATCATGGTCATCTCCGATGAGGTTTACGAGAGACTGCTATATGATGATGCAAAGCACATCAGCATCGCTTCCCTTCCGGGAATGAAAGAGCGTACCATCACATTGAATGGCTTCTCAAAGGCGTATTCCATGACCGGATGGAGACTCGGATATGCTGCATGCAATGAGGAGATTGTTAAGACCGTCAACAAGCTTCATCAGCATGTGGTCACATGCGCAACTTCCTTCGTACAGAAAGCAGGCGTCGTTGCCCTCAAAGAAGAGAAAAACGAAGTCACCGACATGGTCAAAGAGTATCAGAGACGCCGCGACTACGCAGTCAAAGCCATCAATGAGATCGACGGCTTAAGCTGCCGCTGTCCGAAAGGTGCATTCTATATCTTCATCAACATTGAAAAACTCGGCATGACCGGGCAGGAATTCGCACCGCTGCTCCTTGAGAACGCAAAAGTTGCCCTTGTTCCGGGCGATGTATTCGGGACGGAAGGTGATCATTATGTCCGGATGTCCTTCGCGAATAGCTATGAGAATGTCGTTGAGGGATGTAAGAGATTGAAAGAGTTTGTTGAGAAGCTTCGCAGGAACAAATAAGCATTTCATATCGGAAGATTACTTCTTTTATATCTAAAAACCCCGGAACCTGTTATAAGATTCCGGGGTACATAACGAGAGCACGAGACGGGATTCGAACCCGCGACCCTCGCCTTGGCAAGGCGATACTCCACCACTGAGCCACTCGTGCGAAATGAAATTGCTTTAAGAGATGTTTCTATTATACCTATAGTTTTTTTACCTGTCAATGATGAAAACGTAATGTTTTACATGATTTTGCACAGCAGCAAAATGGAAATAGTACAATGATCTGGCGAAGATTCGTATCTTTTGACCGTAGTCATGGGATACGGACTCAGGCAGAATCAGATAAACAGGAGGTAAAGATGTGAAGAAAAAGGTGTTGTATGTTGAGCGTGGTATTGATGAATACGGTTTGTATGAAGGAACTCAGGATGCCATGAAGGATCTGAACGTGGAGTTGTCCATCACGCTTGATCCGAAGGACATTGAAGACTGCGACGGAGTGATATTTCCGGGAGGTCTGCCGGATGTTGATCCTGAGCTTTATGGGGAAGAGAATCAGGGCAGCATGAACCTCGACAGAACGCTGGATGATGAGCAGATGGCAATGATCGACGCTGCGGTAAAAGCAAAGAAGCCGATCCTGGCGATCTGCAGAGGAATGCAGCTGGTTAATGTTTATTTTGGGGGAACATTGATCCAGGATCTGGAGAATGGAACTATGCATAAATATGTTCCGAACGAGAATAAGCTGCATGATACGGTCTGCATTTCAGGAACTCCATTCGCGATCATCTACGGTGATACCGGAATCGTCAATTCTGCTCATCATCAGGCTGTAAAAAAACTGGGAAAAGGATTTAAGATCGGTCAGGTATGGCTTTCGGGAAAGCTTAGCCCGGAGCAGAAAAAAGAATGGCTGGAAAAGATCGAAAATGATGAGAACCTGGAGATAGAGTGCAAGAGAACCTGTATTATAGAAGGAATGATACATAAGGAGCTGCCGATCATTATGGTACAGTGGCATCCGGAGCTGATGCACAGAGATCCGATCAAGGGAACATTGGATCAGGACCGTATCTTTATGTACTTTGCGTCATTACTGAAATAACAGGGGGAAGATCATATGGCAATTTACAATGCAATCATGGCATTTACGAACTGGATGTGGACATTCCCGATCCTTGCCCTGCTGATCGGCGGCGGGCTTGTAATCACCGTGGCATGCGATTTTGTCCAGATCAAACATTTTGGCTACATGCTGAAGGCAACATTCGGTGATGCAGCGCACAGTAAGAGTGAAGAAGGAATTTCAAGCTGGTCGGCGATGGTAGCGACACTTGCAAATACGATCGGAACCGGCAACATCATCGGTGTCGGAAGTGCGATCGCGTTAGGAGGTCCCGGAGCGGTTTTCTGGATGTGGGTGATCGGTTTTGTCGCGATGGCATTAAAATATTCTGAGGCATTGCTTGGCGTGTATACAAGAGAAAAGGATGCAAACGGACAGTGGCGCGGCGGAGCGAATATTTATCTGGCAAAGATCTGGAAACCACTTGGATGGATCTGGGCGATCACCTGCTGCTTTGGAATGGCGATCGGATGCGGCGTTCACACCGGAGCGATCAGCTCCTCTGTACATACATTCGGAGTGCCGTCCCTGATCACAACCGTAGTTTGCTGTGTGATCATCGTTCTGGTTATTCTTGGCGGTCTTGGCGCACTTGTAAAGGTCACTGACAAACTGGTACCGGCAATGGCGATCATCTATATGGCAGCTGGAACACTTCTGATCATTCTGAATATTCAGAATCTGATTCCGGCTCTGATCTCCGTCTTTACAAATGCATTTACAGGGACAGCGGCAACCGGCGGATTTGCAGGGGCTGCGCTGGCGGCAACGATCAAAAACGGTTGTTCCAGAGGTGTGTACTCGAATGACGGAGGAAACGGAAGCGCCAGCATCCTGCATGCCCAGGCGAACACAAATGAGCCGGTCAAGCAGGGAATGTTTGGTATTTTCGAGGTATTTATGTGCACGATGATCATCTGTACGTTCAGCGCAATGGTCATTCTTGTCACAGGAACATGGGAGACTGGAGATCCTGGTTCTGTTCTGGCGATCAATGCATTTGGAACGATCGGTCTTCCGGGAAGACTCCTGGCATCCATCAGCCTGATCCTTTTCGCAGCATCTTCAGCGTTGTCCATGTCAACATCGGCAGGGATCCTTGCGGAAAGCCTGCTGGGAAAAGCAGCAAAGCGGATCATGCAGATCCTGGTTGTGGTTTGCTGTTTCATCGGAGGCACGATCGGTGTTGATGCGGCACTCCCGTGGGTAGATTTTGGCAACATGTGGGCGATCCTGGTTCATGTCATCGGCATCATGTTCTGGGTTCCGAAGATGCGGGAGCTCACACTTGATTTCTTTGACCGTCTGAAGAAGGGAGAAATCCGGGAGTAAGCAGAGAGCGGACATAATTTTTGCGGCGGGTATACCAGAATCGGTATACCTGTTTTTAAAAAGAGATTTAAATAAAAGCTCAGTGTCAGGATGAAAAAACGAAGGAGAAAATAGTTACTTTGCACGGAGTCACTGATCTGATCAATACTATCGTATAGGTAAGTATTAAACTATAATGTTAGTATTGCACTTAAATGTGCGTACTTGTATTTGAAATCATTCTTGATATAATTCCGATATAAGCAACAAAAAAAGCTGATCCAATAGAAGCGGAGGAAAATTTTATGAGCAAAAAAATCGTAGTTATCACAGGAAGCCCAAGAAAAAACGGCAACAGTTTTGCAATGACAGAGGCATTTATCAAAGCAGCTGAGGATAAAGGGCATACCGTTACCCGCTTTGATGCAGCGATGAAACAGGTTGGCGGATGTCATGCATGCGAGACATGTTTTAAGACTGGAAAGGCCTGTTCCTTTGACGATGATTTTAATACGATCGCGCCGGCAATCCTGGAAGCAGATGCGGTTGTGTTCAGCACACCGGTTTACTGGTATTCGATCCCGGCCCAGATCAAAGGGGTTATCGACAAAATGTATTCCTTCTGTGTGGCAGGGAAAGAGATCGCAGGCAAGGAATGTGCCGTGATCACCTGCTGTGAGGAAAATGACCTGTCTGTCATGGACGGTGTCCGGATCCCGATCGAGCGTACGGCTGCTCTGCTGAAGTGGAATATGATCGGCGAAGTGCTGGTCCCGGGTGTTTTAAACGCAGGAGAGATCGAAAAAACAGACGGATGCAGACAGGCGGCTGAACTGGCAGAGAAGATCTGAGAGAAAAGGTGAGTGCAGGTATGGGAAAGAAGATTGTAATACTGAATGGAAGTCCCAGAAAAAATGGGAACACTTCCGCTCTGGTCCGAAAGTTTACGGAAGGCGCAGAGAGTGCAGGGAATGTGGTTACGGAATTCTTTCTTGATCACATGGAAATCCATGGTTGTAAAGGCTGTTTTGGCGGTCACAGCAGCCGCGAATGCCCATGTGTCCAGAAAGACGATATGTCACAGATCTATCCGGCCGTAAAAGAATGTGATGTGATCATTCTTGCGACTCCTTTGTATTACTGGAATATGAGCGGACAGATCAGAACAGCGATCGACAGACTGTTTGCACTTGAGGAAGGCGATGGAAACCTGCTCCGGGGACATGGACGGGCAAGCGCACTTTTAATGGCGGCAGAAGGAAATGGATTTGAGGATGTCCTGACTTATTATGATCACCTGATGAAACATCTGAGATGGAAAAATATCGGGCATGTTCTTGCGGGAGGCAATGGGGATGTCGGAGACATCACCGGAAAGCCGGAACTGGAACAGGCTTATGAGCTTGGAAAGTCGATCTGACAGACAATGAGAATGTGTTTTGCGATTCCTAAAAATGCCTGAAGGCAGGAAAATCAAAGGAATCGAAACAAGGACCAGTGCTGGGCGAACTCCTAAAATACGGGAACTTCACCAGTAACGAAATGATAATCGAAAGGAAGAGTGATCTGTGACCCACTATATTGCAGCCCTGACGATAAAAGACGGGAAACGGGAAGAATATATCGGAGAGCTGAAACATGCGAATCTGGTAGAACAGTTCCGGGAACAGCATGGAAATGTCCATTATTTTATCAGTAAATCGGTGGATGATCCGGATGTCGTGATCGTTTCCGATCTTTGGGAGACAAAGGCAGATTTTGATGCGCATTGCAGTTCTGAGATCGTGAAGAAGACATGAACAGAATTGTATGATCAGTATGTACTTTCAGAAAAGTCGAATCTTTACGAAAAATAATAAGAGAGGAAAACGGATGGATCAGAGATGGGTCCATCCGTTTTTGTGCGGAAGGGAAATTCTCAACTGTAACTGGATCATGCGGGAGTTTTATTTTGGAAAATTTCTGGTCATAAAGAGCACGGGAGAGTGATCTCTTCTGGTAAAGCTCCATTATTTTTACACAAAATAGAAAATATGGTATATAATACACCCGGACAATATGAAAATATTCAAAATGATACAGAAGTGAAAAGATCGGAAAGGACAACAGAAAGTGGAGCAGACAGGAAAAAAGTCAAAAGAAATGGATATGTTAAACGGCGGACTCGCGGGAAAACTGATCCTGTTTTCAATTCCGCTGGCATTCAGCAGTATTTTACAGCAGTTATTTAATTCCGCGGATGTGGCGGTCGTCGGGCGGTTCGCCGGGGACCAGGCGCTGGCGGCGGTCGGGAGCTGTGTGGCGCTCGTTGGAATTTTTGTAAACCTGATCGTGGGACTCGCGGTGGGACCGAACGCGGCGCTTGCGAACCTGATCGGACAGAAGAACCGCGGTAAGATCAACAGCATGGTCCACACGATCCTGACCTTCGGTGCGGTTCTCGGAATTGCGCTTCTCGTGATCGGAATGCTGGTGGCAAGACTGGTCCTTGTGGCATCCGGAACGCCGGAGACAGTTCTGGATCAGGCGCTCTTATATATCAGGATCTATTTTGTGGGAATTCCGTTTATGGTCGCGTACAACTTTGGATCTGCCATTGTGAGAAGCTACGGGGATACCAGAAGACCAATGTATTATCTGATTGTTTCCGGAGTCCTGAATGTGATTTTAAACCTAATGCTTGTCATCGGGTTCCATATGGGAGTTGAGGGAGTCGCGATCGCCACGCTGATTTCCAATATGGTCAGCGCATTCCTGATCCTTTCCCATCTGTACAACAGGGATGACGAGTTCTGCTTCCGGCCCCATCGCATGCGGATTGATAAAAATGAACTGAAAAGAGTCCTTATGATCGGAATTCCGGCGGGGATTCAGGGTGCGATCTTCTCTGTCTCCAACGTGTTTATCCAGAGTGGGATCAACATGTTCGGAGAGGCGGCTATCGCGGGTTCATCTCTTGCGCTGAACTTTGAGTATTTTACATACGACATTGCCAATGCTTTTGCCCAGGCGGCGGTGACATTTACAAGTCAGAACTTCGGCGCGGGCAATATGAAGCGGTGCAGAAAGATCTTCTGGCTCTGTCTGCTTTTCGGATTTGGATTCACGGAGATCCTCAGCGTGATTTTTATCGTTGGAAAGGATTTCTTTGTCAGCATTTACACGACGAGTGCGGCAGTGGCGGCGTACGGGATCATCCGGATGGATCGTGTGTGCTCGTTAGAGGGACTGACCGCGACATATGAGGTTACAAGCTCCTGTCTGCGGGGAACCGGAAAATCTCTGGAGCCCTCTGTGATCACGATCCTCGGAACGGTGGTGTTCCGTCTGATCTGGCTCACAACAATATTCCGGATGGTGACAACCTTTGATATGTTGATGAACGTGTATGTGGCGTCCTGGCTGTTTACGGGAGGTCTGATGTTTGTGGTCTACTTCTTCCATATGAGGAAGCTGGATAAGCGGTTTGCGGCAAGATAGAGAGAAAAATCTGTTACTGTCTTCACCTTGCGTAAATAATAAAAAGCGTTTTCCCGAGGGATATCCGTTTATGAGACGACCGGACAGGAGAACGCTTTTCCTGACTTATAAGTGAATGATCTTCGCCCCCAGAAGTTCTGCGTCGTCCTCCGAATGGGTAGCGGCGATCAGGAGCTTTCCGGCGCAGAGCTCTTTGACCATGTCGATCGTGAGCTGCCTTGTATCGGCGTCCAGTCCGGTAAACGGCTCATCCATGAGAATGATATCGGTCGGTGCGAGGATCGCGCGCAGGATCGCGACACGCCTCTTCATGCCGCCGGAAAATTCACAGACAGGCTTACTCAGGGCGTCTTCCGGGAGAAGACGGAGCAGGTATGCGGTCAGAGCTTCGCTGGAATATCGCTTTCCAAGAGCGAAGCGGAGGTTTTCAATGGCGGTATAGCCTTCCAGAAGACGGTTTTCCTGAAAAACGGCGGAGATCAGGGGACGCATTCCCCGGATCCTGCAAGGATCAGATTTTGATACCATGCCGGAAGATGCTTTTATATCGTTATTGCCGGTATCCCCTGCTGATGTACCGAACAGGATCACACCGGAATCCGGCTTTTCAAGTCCGAGGATCAGACGGAACATTGTAGTCTTTCCGTTTCCGGATGGTGCCATCATACAGTAAAAAGTTCCGGAGGAAAATTCCAGGGAGAGATCGGAGAGAACCGGCTGTCCGTCGTAGGATTTGGTGACAGAGCGGAGTGTGAGGGCAGTGTCATTTTTTTTATTTATCGGACTCATTTACATCGGCCCCCTTTCCGGCACATTTCTTCAGAATCCACAGGAATCCCTTTTCGAATAGACTGCTCACAAGAATGATGACGACCGTCCACGCGAAGAGCTCCGCGGTGCTCAGATAGATCTTCGCGAGATAGAGCCCCTCGCCGATGGAACCGTCCGGCACACCGATGACTTCGGCGGCGATCCCGGACTTAAATCCCATGCCGAGAGCGGTGCGGCAGGCGCTTTTTAAGTACGGGTAGAGTGCTGTGCGGTAGATATAGAGCGCCCGACGGATAAACGGGATGTGGAAGACTTCCGCCATCTCTAAAAGCTCCCGATCCGCAGATATCAGCCCGGCTCTCGTGTTCACATGGATCATGGGATAGACCACGAGGAACGAGATAAAGACGGAGAGGTTTTTAGAGCCGGTCCAGATCAGCGCCAGGATCACGAAGGAAGCGACGGGAACCGTCTTCATGAGCTGCACCGGTGGCTCTAAGAATTCGTCCACGATGGGAAAACGGTACGCCAGAGATCCGGTGAAAAGTCCAAGAAAAAACGCCAGAAAGAATCCGATGCTGATCCGCCAGAAAGAAAACGCGATGGCGGACCAGAAATCCGGGAGTAGGATCTGCTCACAGAGCGCCCGCAGCGTATCGGCAGGCCCCACAAGGAAAATATGATTCCGGATCAGGGAGGCAGCGGTCTGCCAGAGAACGATCCAGAAAAGGATGATCGAGAGCCTGCGGAGAAATCCGGAAAAACGATGATCCATGGCGGCTGTCTCCTTCCATAAAGTGTAATAAAAATCAATGCTGTTTTCCAGCGGTTGAATTTCTTCATGTAATCGTAATAATAAAATTATAGTAACTATTCAGTGCCTTCATAGTTACGTGCAAAAATCCATTCCAGATCAGCTTCGCTGATGGGATTTTTGCCTTCCAGCCCATGTTTTCTTACGGTCAGCGCAGCAAGTGCGCAGACCTACTGAACAGTTACAAATTATAACAGATATTTCTCATGGCTCAAGCTATTAATCTGACTTATGTAAACTAAATTCCGTGAGAATAAACGAAGATATAGAAATGAGGTATGACTGTTTTGCCAGCCATACCTCGTTTTTCACAGTTCGGCATGAATGCTTGTAACTGTTGAGAACTTTCACAGTCACAATTACTTTACATAGTAGAAGCTATCATTCGGCAGCTCACCGCCGACGGAGGACGGGTTCTGGTCATACAGAGCCTGAAGGTAGCCGGAAAGTGCTGTTTTCATCTCATCACCGGAGATAAAGGTGATATTGCAGTAAGGAAGCGCTTTTTTCGCGATCGGAGCTTTTGCGACGATCTCAGCGTTTGCGATGAGCTCGGATGCGGCATCCGGATCCTCCGCAGTGAAGGCGATGGATGCCTCATGTTCCTGTAAGAACGTATCGACGAGGTCCTCGTGCTCCTTTAAGAAATCATTGTTTACGATGGTAACACCTGTTACAAGACGGCTTCCGGAACCTTCACCCTGGACATTATCCCACTCTTTTGTGAGGTCCATGATGATGGAGAGCTTTTCGTTCTGGGCGAGAGCGGCAGTTACGAACGGCTGCGGAAGAAGACCGATGGCGTTCGGATCTTCGGCGAGAACGGAAGCTACCTCGGATGCCTCGGATTTGAACTCGAGAGTCACATCGTCGTCTCCAAGCCCTGCGGCGGAGAGCACATAGCGGAGTGCGTATTCCGGAGTGGTTCCTTTTCCCGGAAGATATACGGTCTTTCCCTTTAACTGATCGATCGTTGTCACGGAGCTGTCGGCAGATACGAAGTAGAGAACGCCGAGAGTATTGATATCGATCACGGAGATATTTTTGTTTGTCTTATTGTAGAGAACGCTTGCGACGTTCGCCGGAAGCAGGGCGATATCGACTTTTCCGCCTGCGACCATGGCAGTCATCTCATCCGCTGCGGTGACCATAGTGAACTCGTAGCTGTTCTCGGACTCCCCGTTTGCGGCCGCATCCATGAGCTTTACAAGTCCCATGGTGGTCGGTCCCTTTAAACCGCCGACACGGACAACAGCCTCATTGCCGGTGTTTTCAGCTGCAGACTCGGAAGCGGCTTCCGTTGTGGTTTCCTCAGCGGTAGTCGTTGTCTCTTCCGCAGAAGAAGCGGCAGCAGTTGTTTCGGTTGTGGATGATGAGCAGCCTGCAAGGAGAGATCCCGCGATTGCGGCAGCCATCATGACGGATAACATTTTTCTCATAATTTAATTCCTCCTGAAAAAAATCTGACAGACGCGGGTTTTGTCCCACTGCCTGCGTGAATGATAAATCCCCGGTATGCACACGAAAAGAGCATACCGGGGATCCTGAACATGACAGATATTCCCGTATCAGATTCTTTTCGTCTTTTCCCTCAGGACCGTTGACCTTTGGGGTTAGCACGACCGAACTAAATAGAATATATCATGGGGATTTGAGAATGTCAATCCAACATGAGACTGGGGAAAACATGTTTTAAAGGCGAAGGCTGCATATGCCAAACCGAAAATAATCGGAAACGGAGTGGCGGGAAAGAGGCGGAACCGGAACCTGACTTTGTGAAAAAAAGAGACAAAGAAAGCGGTGCTGGACAGCCGCATACTGCGAACAAATATCCGACACAGATAGACAGAAAAACATAGGAAAATACAAGGAATTTCGCTGCCTGTACTTTATTGTATACAATTTAAGAAAATAAGGTTTTTCCCCGGAATGCGTTGGATTATATACAATTTCCGACTTGCTTTGCAAAGGGGGATATGCGATAATATGATGCGAAAACATTAAAAATTAAGGTAAGATAGAGGATTCAAAATTTAGGAGGAAATGGTATGAAAACCAACGATGAGGCACTGCTTAAGATCAAGTATAACGTGCTGCGCACAGTTTCCAGGCTGGCTTTTGAGGGCAGACTCGAGGAAGAGAGAGACAATATCCCGTTCAAACTGATCCCGGGCCCGAAGGCACAGTTCCGTTGCTGTGTATATAAGGAGAGAGAGATCATCCGTCAGAGAGTCCGTCTCGCGGAAGGAAAATGTCCGAGTGACAAACAGAGCGACAATATCATTCAGGTTATCTCTTCTGCATGTGAGGAGTGTCCGATCACAAGATTCGTTGTAACCGATAACTGTCAGAAATGTATGGGTAAAGCCTGTCAGAACGCATGTAACTTTGGTGCGATCTCGATCGGCCGCGACCGTGCCCATATCGATCCGGGTATCTGTAAAGAGTGCGGACGCTGTGCTCAGTCATGTCCGTACAATGCGATCGCTGAGCTGATCCGTCCGTGCCGTCGTGCATGTCCGGTAGATGCGATCACAATGGATACGGAGACAGGAATCTGCCAGATCGATGAAAAGAAATGTATCCAGTGCGGCGCCTGCGTAAGAAGCTGCCCGTTCGGTGCAATTTCCTCCAAGGTATATGTTGTACAGGTGATCGAGGCGATCAAGGACGGCAGGAAGGTCGTTGCTATGGTTGCTCCGGCGGCTGAAGGTGAGTTCGGTCAGGATATCACAATGGAGAGCTGGCGTACTGCATTAAAGAAGGTTGGCTTTACCGATATGGTAGAGGTTGCTGCCGGTGCTGATATGACAGCAGCTTATGAGGCAATGGAATGGGCAGAGGCATTTAAGGAAGGCAAAAAGATGACGACTTCCTGCTGTCCGGCATTTGTAAATATGATCAAGAAACACTACCCGACTCTGATCGATAATATGTCCACAACGGTATCCCCGATGTGTGCGGCATCCAGAATGTTAAAAGCGATCGATCCGGAGACGATCACAGTATTTATCGGACCGTGTATGGCGAAGAAATCCGAGGCTGCTGACAAGTCCATCGAGAACAATGCAGATTATGTTCTGACCTTCGGTGAGGCCATCGAAATGCTGCGCGGAAAAGAAGTTGAGCTTGAGCCGGCTGAGGAGACAAAACAGGAAGGCAGTGTCTTCGGAAAACGCTTCGGCAATGGCGGCGGCGTGACAAACGCGGTGATCGAGTGCTTAAAGGAAAAGGGAGAGAGCACAGACGTTAAGGTTGCACGCTGCAGCGGTGCGGCTGAGGTCAAGAAAGCCCTTCTTCTTCTCAAGGTAGGCAGACTTCCGGAAGACTTCATTGAGGGTATGATGTGCCAGGGCGGCTGCGTAGGCGGACCGAGCAATCTGAAACAGGAGATGGCATTCAAGAAAGACCGTGACGCTGTGATCGCGAAGGCAGACGGCCGCGGAGTATGGGAGAACTTAAAGAATTACGATATGGATTCCTTCTCTATGCATCGCAGCTACGAGAAGCCGGAGGCTTAATGTAGGTTTACATAACATATGAATATGGCAGGGTGTCCGGCTGGGGCTGGCGGACACCTGTGAACAAAAGAACAGCATATATTTTCTGGAGAATTTCTGGAAGGTATATGCTGTTTTGATGTCATGGATCCGGGGGGTGTCGGCTTAACAGCGGAAAAATGTGACCTGCAGCAAGTGCTCATGCCTGGGTGAACGGAAGATGGTACTATCTGAACGCGAACGGAGATATGGCGATCGGCTGGATCCTTGTGAACGGAGTCTGGTATTACCTGAATCCGATGGCAGGAGTCCTTGATCCGGGTGGAAATCCGATACCGGAGGGCGCAATGTACGTAAGTGCTGTGACGCCGGATGGCTATCATGTCGGAGTATCCGGGGCGCTGATCGGAAGATAACAGACAGCGGCAGGTATCGAAAATGATATCTGCCGCTGTTTTTATGTGCTTTATCCAGGTTCGATAAGAATCCCACCTTTTTCAGGTGGTAGTAACAGCAAATTTGTCTCAGTGGAAGTCAGTTTTCGACTGAGACGAATTTGTATTTAGAAGCTTATGGTATGTAGATTACAACCGACACTTATTGACACGCTTGGAAGAAAGCTCTTCCACCTTTTTTAACGTCTTCGCCAGATTCGGATCCACATATTCCTCTTTTTCAAGGTTTTTCTGAGCTGTGGAAAGCATCAGCTTGATACGGTTTAACTGGTTTACCTCACTGGCCCCCGGATCATAGTCGACGGCGATGATGTTTGCCTTGGGGTTCGCGTAGCGAAGCTCCTTGATGACACCTTTTCCGACGATATGGTTCGGCAGGCAGCCGAAAGGCTGAACGCAGACGATGTTGTTGACACCGCTCTTGATGAGCTCCAGCATCTCACCGGTCAGGAACCAGCCTTCACCGGTCTGGTTTCCGAGGGAGACAAAGCCGTTTGCCATCACTGCCAGATCCTTGATCCTTGACGGCGGAGTGAAGTGGGTGCTCTTTTCGAGAGCGATCCTTGCGGCCTTTCTCATGTACTCTAAAAGGGAGATCGCCATGTTGCAGAGATGCGCCGTGGAGCGCTTCATTCCCAGATTATCTGCCTTGAAGTTGCTGTTGTAGAAGCAGTAAAGCAGGAAATCCATGAGATCCGGCATAACAGCTTCCGCACCTTCCGACTCCAGGAGCTCCACGATGTGGTTGTTGGCGGTCGGGGAGAATTTGACGAGGATCTCTCCGACGATGCCGACCTTCGGCTTGTGGACATTCGTGCGCTCTAAGTTATCGAAGTCATGGATGATGCCGCGGATATTCTTCACAAAGGTCATCATTCCGGCGCTCTTTGTGGAGAGTGCTTTGATACAGATCTTCTTCCATTTCTCGTGGAGCGCATTTGCGGAGCCTGGAACGGCCTCATAAGGTCTTGTAGCGTAGAGAACACGCATAAATACATCACCGTATACAACAGCCTGAAGAGCCTTCACAAGCATAGCCGGTGTATACTTGAATCCTGGGTTTGTCTCCATGCCATTTGCGTTGATGGAGATGACCGGGATCTGCGCCATTCCGGCCTTTTCAAGGGCACGGCGGATAAATCCGATATAGTTTGACGCACGGCAGCCGCCTCCGGTCTGGCTCATAAGGACAGCCGTGTGGTCGAGATCATACTTTCCGGACAGCAGGGCATCCATGATCTGTCCGATAACGATCAGGGACGGATAGCAGGCGTCGTTGTTTACATATTTTAATCCCGTATCGACGGCTGTCTTGTCATCGTTCTGGAGAACGACGAGGTTGTAGCCGAAGCTGCGGATCGCCGGCTCGATGAGCTCGAAGTGGATCGGGGACATCTGCGGGCAGAGCAGCGTGTAGTTTTTCTTCATGTCCTTCGTGAACATCACACGGTTGTAGGCGCTGGACACGATGGTTCTCGTGTAGCGGCGCTCCTCGCGGACGCGGAGAGCGGAGATCAAAGAACGGATACGGATCCTTGCGGCTCCGAGGTTGTTGACCTCATCGATCTTTAAGACCGTATAGATCTTCCCGGATCGGGTGAGAATATCACTGACCTGATCGGTGGTCACGGCGTCGAGACCGCAGCCGAAGGAGTTTAACTGAACGAGATCCAGGTTATCCTGTGTCTTTACAAAGGCCGCCGCCGCATAGAGGCGGGAGTGGTACATCCACTGGTCGGTAACGACGAGCGGGCGCTCCACCTTTCCTAAATGGGATACGGAGTCCTCCGTGAGGACAGCGAAACCGTAGGAGGTGATCATATCGGCGATGCCGTGGTTGATCTCCGGATCGATGTGGTACGGACGTCCCGCAAGGACGATGCCGTGTTTTCCGGTGTCTTTTAAGTACTGTAAGACTTCCTCGCCTTTCTTCTCCACATCGGTTCTCGCCTGGGCGAGTTCATCCCAGGCCTTTTTAGCAGCCTTCTTCGTCTCGGATTCCGGAATATCGAATTCCTTCTTAAAGACTTCCTGAAGCTGCTTTGAAAGGACCGCCTCGCTTGTGAACGCCATGAACGGATTTAAGAACTTCACGTTCTTTTCCTTTAATTCCTCCATGTTGTTCTTGATGTTCTCCGAGTAGGAGGTGACCATCGGGCAGTTGTAGTGGTTTCCGGCTCCCGGAACCTCTTTCCGCTCGTAAGGAATACACGGATAGAAGATAAACGGCACATCGCGTTTGATGAGCCAGGAAATGTGTCCGTGGGCAAGCTTTGCCGGGTAACATTCAGACTCACTCGGGATCGTCTCGATGCCCAGCTCGTAGATCTGGTGGCTGGACTGTGGGGACAGCATCACGCGGAAGCCGAGCTCCTTAAAGAAGGTTGCCCAGTACGGGAAGTTCTCGTACATGTTGAGGACCCGCGGGATTCCCACAACGCCGTGGGTCGCCTTGTCGGCTGTCAACGGCTCATAGTCGAAGAGTCTGTGATACTTCCATGTAAAGAGGTTCGGGATGTCACGTTTTGCCTTTTCCACGCCGAGACCGCGCTCACAGCGGTTTCCGGAAATATACTGACGTCCACCCTCGAACCGGTTGATCGTCAGGACACAGTGGTTTACGCATCCGCGGCAGCGGCTCATGGTTGTCGTGTAGGTCAAATTGATCATATCGTCCAGAGAGAGCATCGTCGTCTCATGGGGACGGTGCATGTAACGCTCACGGGCGATCAGTGCCGCACCGAAGGCACCCATGATACCTGCGATATCCGGGCGGACGGCATTGCAGCCGGAGATCCGCTCGAAGCTTCGTAGGACTGCGTCATTGTAGAAGGTTCCGCCCTGTACAACGACGTTCTTTCCGAGGTCGCCGGCGGAAGTGATCTTGATGACCTTAAACAGGGCGTTCTTGATCACAGAGTAGGCGAGGCCGGCGGAGATATCCGCAACAGAAGCGCCTTCTTTCTGCGCCTGTTTTACGTTGGAGTTCATGAATACGGTACATCTCGTTCCGAGATCCACCGGGTTCTGGGCAAAAAGTGCCGCCTTCGCGAAATCCTGAACGCTGTAGTTTAAGGATTTTGCGAAGGTCTCGATGAAGGAACCGCAGCCGGAGGAACATGCCTCGTTGAGCTGGACACTGTCCACGGTGCCGTCCTTGATGCGGATACATTTCATATCCTGACCACCGATATCGAGGATGCAGTCTACGGACGGATCGAAGAATGCCGCCGCGTAGTAGTGGGAGATCGTCTCGACCTCGCCCTCATCCAGCATGAAGGCCGCCTTTAAGAGGGCCTCGCCGTAGCCGGTGGAGCAGGAGTAGGCGATCTTCGCGCTGTCCGGAAGCAGGGACTTAATCTCCTTTATGGAAGAGATCGCGGTCGCCAACGGGCTTCCGTTGTTGCTGCTGTAAAAGCTGTAGAGCAGGGAACCATCCTCGCCGACGAGTGCCACCTTCGTTGTGGTGGAACCGGCATCGATTCCTAAGAATACATTTCCCTCATAGGTGGCGAGGTCGCCGCGGCGGACCTTGTACTGGTCATGGCGGTCGGTGAATTCCTTATAATCTGCCTCATCCTTAAATAAAGGCTGCATTCTCTTTACTTCAAATTTCATCTTGATGCCGCCGGAGAGATCCGAGATCAGCTTATCAAGGGAGAAGATCTCCGCATCATCTTTTGCGTTCATGGCAGCGCCCGTGGCTGCAAAGAGGTGGGAGTGATCCGGAGCGATAATGGCGTCTCCGGTCAGATTTAAGGTGCGGATAAAGGCGTTCCGAAGTTCCGGTAAGAAGTGCAGCGGACCTCCGAGGAACGCTACGTTTCCGCGGATCGGCTTGCCGCAGGCGAGACCGCTGATGGTCTGGTTTACGACTGCCTGGAAGATCGAGGCGGCGAGGTCCTCACGGGTAGCCCCATCGTTGATCAGCGGCTGGATATCGGATTTCGCGAATACGCCGCAGCGGGCAGCGATCGGGTAGATCGCCTTATAATTCTTTGCATATTCATTCAGACCGGCGGCATCCGTCTGTAATAAGGAAGCCATCTGGTCGATAAAGGAACCGGTACCGCCGGCGCAGATCCCGTTCATACGCTGGTCGATTCCGCCTGTAAAGTAGATGATCTTCGCGTCCTCGCCGCCGAGCTCGATGGCGACATCCGTCCGCGGAGCATAGTCCTGAAGTGCGGTTGCAACCGCTACGACTTCCTGGACAAATGGAATATGTAAGTAACCCGACAGAGTGAGTCCGCCGGAACCTGTAATATTGGGCCGTAAAGAGAGTCCACCGAGTTCTCCCTTACACTTTTTCAGAAGCGAGGCCAGGGTTTCCTGGATATTGGCGTAATGCCGCTCATAATCCGCGAATAAAATTTTGTTGTTGTCGTCGATCACGGCAACTTTTACTGTAGTGGAACCGATATCGATTCCAAGACGATAACATTGATTCATACGAGCGGGGAGTTCTCCCCATACCTCCTTTTCAACAGAAAAAAACGAGCCGTCCGCGAAACGCAGGCAGCCAGCCGGAATGCGGGCATCAACATGCCGAACCGTTCAGCCATACAATTTTTTGCCGGAATCGGCACATAGCTGAACTGTTATGTCAAAATTCCGCACATAGTATAACACATTAAAAAAGGAAATACAATTGACGGAACTGGCATCTTGAGGTTAAAAACGGTTAAAATTCTGTAAAGAATGTGTAAAGATTTTAGAAGAAAGCGTTGCGGGGATGGATAGACATTCCAGTAACGATATCATAAAGCGTTTGACAAAAGAAACGGTTGGGAATTATAATACGGGGCGTAGGAGAAATAGATATTTCTATTAGGAAAGGAAAGCTTCAATGAATTTTATGAACAAGATGGAGCGGAAATTCGGACGGTACGCGATTCCGAATCTCATGTATTATATCGTGATCCTGTATGCGGTGGGCGTGCTGGTCCAGATGATGGCACCGGCATTCTACATCCAGTACCTGATGTTGGATGCGAGGGCGATCCTTCACGGACAGATCTGGCGAGTCGTTACATTTATGATCTGGCCGCCGTCTGGCAGTCTTTTCTTCAACCTGATAGCGATCTACCTTTACTACAATCTGGGAATGACTCTGGAGCGGGTTTGGGGAACCTTCCGGTTTAACGTGTACTTTTTTATGGGTGTGATCGGTCATGTCCTTGCGGCGCTGCTGATCTACATCATTACAGGGCAGGTCTATATTCTCACCACAGATTATCTGAACTTTTCCCTGTTTTTTGCATTTGCGGCCACATTCCCGGAAATGCAGTTTTACCTGTTTTTTGTACTTCCGATCAAGGCGAAGTATCTGGCACTTTTTGATGGACTTTACTTCGTCTATGGATTCCTTTTCGGCGGCATGTCGCAGAGAATTGCGGTCGTTATGTCTTTACTTAATTTTATCGTATACCTCTTCATGTCCAGGGGGAGCCGTCTGAATCCAAAGGAAATTCGGAGAAAACAGGTCTTTCACTCACAGATGCGCGAGGCGCAGAAGACAGCGGAAAAGATCGGACGCCACCGCTGTGCTGTATGCGGACGTACCGAGGAGGATGACCCGAATCTTGTATTCCGCTACTGCTCCAAGTGCGAAGGCGACTATGAATACTGTCAGGACCACCTGTATACCCACAAACATGTAACAAAAGGCGGAATGGATCCAAGACAGGCAAACAGCAATCAGGAGGCATAACATGAAGAAAACAAAAATTATCTGTACCATGGGACCGAACAGCGATGACAGAGAGGTCATGAAACAGCTGCTCTTAAACGGAATGGATGTTGCCCGTTTCAACTTCTCCCACGGAACACACGATGAGCAGAGAGCCCGCTACAAACAGCTCCGCGAGGTTGCGGAAGAGGTTGGAAAACCGGTAGCGGCTCTTCTTGATACAAAGGGCCCGGAGATCCGTACCGGTGTTTTAAAGGACGGAAAGAAGGTAACTCTGACAGCAGGCGAGGAGATCATCCTTACAACAGAGGATATTATCGGTGACGCAAAGAGAGTCCACATCAACTATAACGGTTTAAATGAGGATGTAACAGAGGGCAACGTGATCCTGATCGATGACGGTCTGATCGAGCTCCATGTTGAACGTGTTGAGGGAACCGAGATCTACTGCAGGATCATGAACGGCGGCGAGCTTGGAGAGAGAAAGGGCGTCAACGTCCCGAATGTAAAGATCAAGCTTCCGGCATTAACAGATAAAGATAAGGAAGATATCCGTTTCGGTATCGAGCTTGGGTTCGACTATATCGCGGCTTCTTTTATCCGTTCCGCAGATGCGATTCGTGAGATCCGCCAGATGTTGGATGAGGGCGGTTCCTCAATGGGAATCATCGCGAAGATCGAGAACGCTGAGGGACTTGAGAACCTCGACGAGATCATCGAGGCCAGCGACGGAATCATGGTAGCCCGCGGTGACCTGGGTGTTGAGATCGCACCGGAGAAGCTTCCGCATCTTCAGAAAATGATGATCAAAAAGTGCAGCGCCGCATGTAAGGTCGTTATCACAGCGACCCAGATGCTGGATTCTATGATCCGCAACCCGAGACCGACCCGCGCGGAGGTTTCCGATGTTGCGAACGCTGTATATGACGGAACAGATGTCGTTATGTTATCCGGTGAGACTGCAAACGGTAAGTATCCGGTCGAGGCATTAAAGATGATGGCTCATATCGTTGAGGAGACCGAGTCCCACATGAACGGTGACTTCTATGAGAAGAGAACCGTATCCGACGATAACCGCCACAATATTTCCAATGCAGTGAGCTACGCATCCGTTGCGACTGCACAGTCTCTTGATGCGGCTGTCATCATCGCGCCGAGTATCAGCGGCTACACAGCGAGAATGCTTTCCAAGTGGCATCCGTCCACAAAACTTGTCGGAATGTCCCCGAGTATCTCCGCAGTCCGCAAGATGATGCTCTACTGGGGAGTTACTCCGTTCCAGGCAAAGAGAGCGGAATCCACTGACACTTTAATTGAGAACAGTATTGACATTTTAAAAGAGAATGGTATTGTAAAAGCAGGCGATATCGCGGTCGTGACTGCGGGAGTTGTGGATTATGCGAGAAGACATGAGCCGGCGGCTTCCACCAATATCATGCGTGTAGTAAATATCGACTAAAAGAAAGAGTCCGGTCTGCCGGGCTTTGCACCGGGCGCAGCTGTCTGTAGTGCACTGTATATTTGTGTGGTGTATACAGCACAGGATCGAGCGCCTCAGGGTGCGGAATATATTGACTGATAAGGAGAGAACGTACATGGAGAAGAAACCGTTTGTAACGAAGGAACAGCTGGAAGAGATCGCAAAGACCTATCCGACTCCTTTCTATCTTTATGATGAAAAGGGAATCCGTGAGAATGCGATGAAATTAAAGGAAGCATTTTCCTGGAATAAAGGCTTCAGAGAGTATTTTGCAGTAAAGGCAACCCCGAACCCGTTCATCTTAAAAATCCTTCAGGAGCTTGGATGCGGAACTGACTGTTCCTCAAAGACAGAGCTTCTGATGTCCGATGCATGCGGTTTTTCCGGCCATGACATCATGTTCTCTTCCAACGATACCCCGCCGGAAGAGTTCAAACTGGCTTACGACCTCGGTGCGATCATCAACCTGGATGATTTCACACATATCGAGTGTCTGGAGAAGACGATCGGAACGATCCCGGAGACGATCTGCTGCCGTTTCAATCCGGGCGGATTATTCAAGGTAACAACTGATATCATGGATAACCCGGGTGATGCGAAGTACGGCATGACAGAGGCCCAGATCACAGAGGCTTACAAGATCTTAAAGGCAAAGGGCGCGAAGAACTTCGGTATCCATGCGTTCCTTGCAAGCAACACTGTGACAAATGAGTATTATCCGCTTCTCGCGAAGGTTCTTTTTGAACTTGCCGTGAAGTTAAAGAAAGAGACTGGCGCTGACATCAAGTTCATCAACCTCTCCGGCGGAATCGGAATCCCGTACAGACCGGACCAGGAGCCGAACGATATCAAGGTTATCGGTGAGGGCGTAAGAAAAGTTTACGAGGAAGTTCTCGTTCCGGCAGGAATGGGCGATGTTGCGCTCTTCACTGAGCTTGGACGTTTCATGCTGGCTCCGTACGGTGCGCTTGTCACAAGAGCGATCCATGAGAAGCACACTTACAAAGAGTATATCGGTGTGGATGCCTGCGCGGTAAACCTGATGCGTCCGGCAATGTACGGCGCTTACCACCACATCACTGTGATGGGCAAGGAGAACGAGCCGTGTGATCACAAGTACGATGTGACAGGCTCCCTCTGCGAGAACAACGATAAATTTGCGATCGACCGCATGCTCCCGAAGATTGATATGGGTGACCTTTTATTCATCCATGATGCGGGTGCACATGGATTTGCGATGGGATATAACTACAACGGAAAGTTAAAGAGCGCAGAGCTTCTTCTCAAGGAAGACGGCAGTGTCCAGATGATCCGCCGTGCAGAGACTCCGAAGGATTACTTTGCTACATTTGATTTCTGCGATATTCTTAAGAATGTCAGAAACGTGTAAGAAACAGACGGCTGATCTGGACCGGCGTGGCGGACAGCAGTTAAAAACAGAGAGACGGTACTTAGCCCTGGAACGAGTTGAGTGCCGTCTCTTTTTTATGTGCTAAAGATGCACACTCGTGCGAAGATGCAGATTGCCGCAAGTGACCGCGCGAGGCGCCGATGGTGGCCGGGAACAAGGTTTAAGCATGGGAAGTGGGAGATCTTTCTGGAAAAATGGCATGAAAAAACCCTGTACATATTGTACAGGGATTCATCATTTAGGATTTCAATTTCAAAAAGGTTTAGGATAAAGGATTTAAAATATCTCGTGCATTTCTTATGGTTAAAGTATAGCACATCACCCCGGAAAATGATTGTATATTCTTTGAATGAATTATTAAGATTTCTTTAAGATTCGGAAGCTGTTTTCGAAGAATGTGGAAAAGTGTCGGAAATACTGCAAATTGTGGGTGGGGATATGCACAGATGTATATTTTGGGCAGCAGCGCAAGACGAAGTGATTATGAATATCCTGTAAGTAAGAGGAATAGAATAGAGGAATCTTACATGTGAACCATATTAAAGATCAGATCCGCTGCGGCGCGGCTTACCGCCTGGGACTCACTGGAAAAGGCATCGGCGTGGCGGTTTTGGATACCGGGATCTTTCTTCACCGGGATTTTGACAGCCGGGTCACCGGGTTCGCAGACATGGTAAACGGGAAGACCTTCGCCTACGATGACTGCGGGCATGGGACCCATATCTGTGGGATCATCGGAGGCAGTGGGCGTATGTCCGGCGGGCGGTACAGCGGGATCGCGCCGGGCTGTGACCTCGTTATGGTGAAGGTCCTGGACCGGAAAGGAAATGGATATTCTTCGGATGTCCTGGCGGGAATCTCCTGGATCTTAGAGAGAAAGGAAAAGCTTGGCATCCGGATCTTAAATATATCGGTGGGTGCCTGCTCGAAGCGGGGGACGAGCGAAAATTCCGCTCTGGTGAAAGGCGTGAACCGGGCATGGGATGCCGGGCTTGTTGTTGTGGTGGCGGCGGGAAACAATGGTCCCAGGAACATGAGCATCACGACACCGGGGATCAGCAGAAAGGTGATCACGGTGGGGTGCTCAGATGACGACAGGGAGGTCCTGGTGGGCGGAAACCGGATGGTGGACTACTCCGGCCGCGGTCCTACAGCCGCCTGTATCTGTAAGCCCGACCTCGTGGCCCCAGGCTGCAGCGTCGTCAGCTGTGCTGGCCGGGCGGATAAATACACCATCAAAAGCGGCACCTCCATGAGCACTCCCATCGTCTCCGGTGCCACAGCGCTCCTTCTGGAACGGTACCCGGATATGACGAATAAGGATGTGAAGCTGAAGCTTCGGGAAAGCTGTAGGGATATCGGGCTTCCGAGAAATCAGCAGGGGTGGGGGCTGCTGGATGTGGAGAAACTGGTGAGTAAGTAGAAATCATGTAACTGTTCAGTAGGTCTGCGCACTTGCTGCGCTGACCGTAAGAAAACATAGGCTGGAGGGCAAAAATCCCATCAGCGAAGCTGATCTGGAATGGATTTTTGCGTGTAACTATGAAGGGACTGAATAGTTACGAAATTATAATAAACTGGAGTATATTAAAATCCCTTATAAAGTATGCTATATTAAAAACAAAGAGTGCCACCGATAGACGGCTGGTCCATAGGTATCAAAAAAATAACCGTTCGATTTCTTAGGTCGGGGCGGTTATTTTTTTGCATTTTTTAAAAGAAATTTAAGACCGTTCGTGGTCTTGATATTTTACACAGATTTTACATACTGCCTACAAAGCATTTTACATTCCCCTGATATTCTGATACATGGTAAGAAAGAGATAAACAAAATGTTAATGAATTTGAAGAGGGGAAATTTATGGATTTTTTTGGTGTATTGACGATGCTTGGCGGGCTCGCGCTGTTCCTTTACGGAATGGAGACTATGGGAAAAGGTCTCGAAAAGCTTTCCGGTGGAAGACTGGAAAGAATTCTTGAAAAACTGACATCAAATCCGATCAAGGCGGTCCTTTTAGGAGCGGGAGTTACGGCGATCATCCAGTCGTCATCCGCAACCACCGTCATGGTCGTAGGTTTCGTAAACTCCGGTATCATGAAGCTGACCCAGGCGGTCGGCATCATCATGGGCGCGAATATCGGAACGACGGTGACGTCCTGGCTCTTAAGCCTTACCGGAATTGAGAGTGGAAATTTCTTTGTACAGCTGTTAAAGCCGACATCATTTTCACCGGTTCTGGCACTCATCGGCGTCTGTTTTATCATGTTCTCCAAGAAGGAGAAGAAAAAAGATGCCGGAACCATCATGATCGGTTTCGCGATTTTAATGACCGGAATGGAGACAATGAGCGGTGCCGTCAAACCGCTGGCAAATGTCCCGGAATTTACCGGAATCCTGACAATGTTCTCAAACCCGGTCCTCGGAATGATCGCAGGCGCTGTCCTCACAGCGATCATCCAGAGCTCCTCCGCGTCCGTCGGTATTCTTCAGGCGTTATGCGCCACAGGGGCGGTAAATTTCAGTACTGCGCTCCCGATCATTATGGGACAGAATATCGGAACCTGTGTGACAGCGATGCTCTCCGGTATCGGTGCCTCAAAGAACGCAAAGCGTGCGGCACTGGTCCATCTTTACTTTAATATTATTGGTACCGTTATTTTTATGATCGTCTTTTATACGATCAATGCGGTCGTTCATTTTTCCTTCCTGGACACAGCGGCAAGCGCTATGGGAATTGCCGTGATCCACAGCAGCTTTAATATTGCGGCAACGATCATGCTTCTTCCGTTCGGCAACGGCCTTGTAAAGCTTGCATGCCTCACGATCCCGGAAGAGAAGAAGGAAGCTCCGGTCCAGAACCAGGAAAAAGACGCGTTCCGCCTTCTCGACCAGCGTTTCCTCGACACGCCGGCTTTTGCGGTTGAGCAGTGCCGTCAGACGACGATCCAGATGGCGAAGCTTGCACGGGAATGCTTCTTCGCGGCGGTGGATCTGCTTCACGGCTATGATGACGAAAAGGCAGCCCGTGTGGAGGTACTGGAAAACCTTGTGGACCGGTATGAGGATGAGCTTGGAACTTACATGGTAAAGCTTGGCGGGAAAAATCTTTCCAAGTCAGACAGCCATACCGTATCCCTGCTCTTACACTGCATCGGAGATTTTGAGCGTATTTCCGATCACGGCATGAACCTGAAAGATTCCGCAAAAGAGATGAAGGAAAAAGAAATGCAGTTCTCCAGCAAAGCGGAGAAGGAACTTGGCATATTCTTAGACGCGGTAAAGGAGATCCTGAATCTGTCCATCGATGCCTTTGAGACAAACAATACGGATGAGGCAGCCAGAGTGGAGCCTCTTGAGGAGGTCATCGACGATATCAATACCGTCGTAAAGGCAAACCATATCCGAAGACTCCAGAAGGGAAAATGTACGATCGAGCAGGGATTTGTGCTTTCTGATATTTCCATGAATCTGGAGCGTGTTTCCGACCATTGCTCCAACATCGCAGTCAGCGTCATTGAGATCGACCGTGACGGTTTTGATACCCACGGTTACCTTGACAACCTGAAGCGTGACGGAGATCCGCATTTCGCGGCGATGGTAGAGCAGTACCGCGGCAAATATATGCTTCCGGTATAGGAAGATATGTAGTAGAATGTTTTTAGTGCTGAACAGTAAGACAGAAAGTGAGACAGGAGGAAAGGACCATGGCTCTGATCTATGCGGTAGAAGATGATAAAAATATTCTGGAGATTGAGATGTTCGCGTTAAAGAACAGCGGATATCAAGTGGAAGGATTTGAATGTGCCCGCGATTTTTATAAAAAGCTGGAAGAAAAGCAGCCGGACCTTGCCCTTTTGGACATTATGCTGCCGGACGAGGACGGATTGGAGATCGTTGCAAAGCTCCGCCGCCGCCCGGAGACGAAAAAGCTTCCGATCATCATGGTGACGGCAAAGAGTACCGAGATCGACAAGGTAAAGGGACTTGATGTCGGAGCGGATGATTATCTGACAAAGCCTTTTGGTGTCATGGAGCTGATCGCCAGAGTAAAGGCGGTGCTCAGAAGGACGATGGAGGAAGATAAATTCCTGACCCTGGGGGATATCTTTCTGGATGATGAGAAACATATGGTATACGTGAAGGATATTCCGTGCAGCCTGACATTTAAGGAATATGAGCTCTTAAAGCTCCTGCTCCACAATGCGGGGATTGTAGTGACACGAGAGATCATTTTAGAGCGGGTCTGGGGAATCGACTTTGAAGGTGAGTCGAGAACTCTGGATATGCATATCCGGACGCTCAGACAGAAACTCGGTGAAGCGGGTTCCATGATCCGCACTGTGAGAAATGTGGGGTATATGATCGAATGAAACGGAAAATCCATATGGAACTTCTGGCCACGGCAGTGTTCGCAATTTTACTGACACTGCTGTGTGCCTTATTTGTTTTTTACGGGGTCTACCGGAAACAGGTCATCGGGGATCTGAAGGCTGATGCCCTCGTCATGAAAAATATGCACATCTTCGACGATATATCCGATCTGCACCCGGATGCCTACGACCTGAACCCGGATACGCTGCGCATCACGGTGGTGAATGCCAATGGGAGCGTTATTTTTGACAGCAACGCGGATTTTTCTGTGATGGAGAACCATGAGGACCGCCCGGAGATCCACATGGCGGCGAAGGTCGGAGAAGGAAGCGGAACCCGCCGGTCGACGACTCTGGATAGAAATCTGTTCTACTATGCGATCCGGATGGACAACGGACGGATCTTAAGGATCGCGAGGGAGGGCGACAATATTTTTGCCCTGACCCAGAACATGATGATGACGGTAGTCGGAGTATTTGTCCTTCTCTTTTTCTTCTGTATCATGATGGCTAATTACTTCACGAAGAACCTTGTGGCACCGATTGAGCAGATGGCGGAGAATCTTTCGGAGCCGGGGACGCAGGCGGCCTACAAGGAGCTGGTACCGTTTATGAATAAGATCCGGCAGCAGCATGAAGATATCTTAAAGAGCTCCCAGGTTCGGCAGGAATTTACGGCGAACGTGTCCCATGAGCTCAAGACCCCGCTCACGGCGATCTCCGGCTATGCGGAACTGATCGAACACGGCATGTCCGGAGAGAATACGGAACGGTTTGCGTCGGAGATCCATAAAAACGCGTCGAGACTTCTGACCCTGATCAACGATATCATCCAGCTTTCCCAGCTTGACGGCGGAAAGAAAGACGTAGAGTATAGAGATCTGGATCTGTTTCCGCTGGCGAGAGAATGTGTAGACATGCTCCAGATGAATGCCCAGAAACAGAATGTGACGATCCGGGTTCAGGGCGGAGAAGCGCCGGTTTTCGCGGATAAGCAGCTGATGGAGGAATTGATCTATAATCTTTGCGACAACGCGATCCGGTACAACAAAAAGGACGGATCCGTGACGGTGACGACCGGCATTGAGAACGGGCATACGTTCCTTTCTGTGAAAGACACCGGAATCGGTATCTCTGCGGAACATCAGGAGCGTGTATTTGAGCGATTCTACCGTGTGGATAAGAGCCGCTCGAAGGCGACGGGAGGAACCGGTCTGGGACTTGCGATCGTAAAGCACATCGTTGCCCAGCACGGGGCAAAATTGACCCTTGAGAGTGAGCAGGGCAAGGGAACGGAGATCCGCGTAGAGTTCTCGGAGGCGTTAAAGCAGCATGAGATTGAAACTGCAAAACAGCGTCAGGAGGTTCATGCGGAGCGGTCAGAAAATGGTTCGTCAGATTGAAGCAAAAGACAGATGATCTGCAGGTCATATGTGACAATATTTACAAAAATTACAAAATTTGCTGCTTTACTTCAAAAACACGTTGATACAGAAGGAAAACTGTGATAGTATGTAACACATAAGTGCAGTCCAGGCGGACAAACGTCCGTCTGGACACTCTGGAGAGTCTCCGTATGGAGCGCCGAAGGTGTAAGACCGGTTCATGTCCATGGTACCGGTCGATCTCTCAGGCAAAAGGACAGGGCATACAAATAACCACAATGGGGCAACTCCCCGTTGTATGCAAATGTTCTACTCTTTGGAGAGCTGATCAATATCAGCTCTTATTTTATTGCATGGAAATTCAGAGGGGATATTCCATGATGCCGGACAGCCGGAAATTTAAAGAAAAGGCTGGCGGCTATGATGATGAAAGAGGAGGATAATTAAAATGGACACACTGATGCAGCTTGTAACAAAGGGAAATGATTTTCTGTGGAGCTTTCTCCTGCTCGTTCTCTTATGCGGAACCGGACTTTACTATACGATCCGCCTGAGATTTATCCAGGTCAGAAAGTTCGGGGAGGGCGTCCGTCAGGTATTCGGGCATTTCAGCATGAACGGTGAAAAGCACGAAAAAGGCGAGATGACTCCGTTCCAGTCCATCGCGACAGCCATCGCGGCTCAGGTAGGTACAGGAAACCTTGCCGGAGCGGCGACAGCCCTCATCGGCGGAGGCCCGGGCGCGATCTTCTGGATGTGGATCAGTGCATTCCTCGGAATGGCGACGATCTACGGAGAGGCAGTTCTGGCACAGACATATAAGACAGAGGTAAACGGTGAGGTGACAGGAGGTCCTGTCTACTACATCAAGGCGGCGTTCAAGGGAACATTCGGAAAGGCGCTTTCCACTCTGTTCGCGGTATTTATTATTCTTGCGCTGGGCTTTATGGGAAATATGGTTCAGTCCAATTCTATCGGAGCAGCGTTTGTGGAAGCATTTCAGGTATTCCATGTGGAACTTTCACCGGTGATCGTCGGCATTGTCGTCGCAGTGATCGCAGCGGTGATCTTCCTTGGAGGAACAAAGAGTCTGGCAACGGTAGTTGAGAAGATCGTTCCGATCATGGCCGGCGTCTATATCGTCGGCAGTCTGGTCCTGATCTGCATGAACATCACGGCTCTTCCGGCAGCGTTCCTTTCCATTATCGAGGGCGCGTTTGCGCCGGAAGCAGTTCTCGGCGCAGGCGCTGGAATCACGGTGCGTGAGGCGATCCGCTATGGTGTTGCCCGCGGCCTCTTCTCAAACGAGGCAGGTATGGGATCCACCCCGCATGCCCACGCGAGAGCGAAGGCGGAATCTCCACATCATCAGGGGCTCTGTGCAATGGTCAGCGTGTTCATCGACACATTTATCGTCCTGAACCTGACGGTATTCTCTGTCCTCACAACAGGCGTTATGAGCACAGGAAAGGACGGCACCGCGCTCACTCAGGCGGCATTCATGAAGGGATTCGGCAGCGCGGGGATCATCTTCGTTGCAGTCTGCCTGTTCTTCTTCGCGTTCTCCACGATCTTAAGCTGGCATTTCTTCGGACTTGTGAATGTGAAGTATTTATTCGGCGAGAAGGCATCAAAGCTCTACTCCCTGATCGTTGTTGTCTGCATCGTGATCGGTTCCTGCCTGAAGCTGGAGCTTGTATGGTCCTTAGCGGACTTCTTCAACGGGCTTATGGTCATTCCGAATGTTCTGGCGCTTCTGGCGCTCAGCGGACTGGTAGCGCGGGCTTCGAAGGAGAGATAGGAAGTCCTGGCGTGAGCTGGATGGGAATACATATATAATAAATAGGATAGAATGGCGGCAGAACATGTATTGTGGGCATGGGCTGCCGCCTTTTGTTGTTTACGCGGAGCATGGGGAAGGAAGCTGTGAGGCGGATATTGGAGATCAGACAAATTTTTCATGGCTGACCAGGTAAAAAATGAGGGTCTGAATTTGTGGAGAATGCCGATTGACAGGGCGAAGGAATTTCGATATAGTACGGGTATCTGAAATCGTTCTGGGAGGTCTGTCCCGGATAGCAGATAGTTCATGATGCGGGAAAGCATCGTCCTGGCGGCGGATCGCTGCAGGTCTCAGTGAGAAGATAAGATGGAAAGAAGTAAAGGACAGGCAGAAGGGTATTTTATGACAGCGGAGAGCAAAAAGTCTGGTATTGAAACGTGGGGATCTGCCGGAGAGGGGATGAAGTATGATGGTGTTACTGTGCGCGGGTAGGGATTTTCTGAACTGAAAAATCCGTACAATACAGTGGCGGTAGTGGATTTTGCCGATTTGGAATGCGAAGCATCAGCAAAATCAGTTGCTGTTTGCGCAAGGCGTGGACATTAACATGATGGTGGAGGAAAAGCCGGACGGAATGAGAAGAAACAGTTGACTTTTTACAGGGATTATATTATGATTAACAGGTACAGAACATTTGTTCGCATACGGCACTCCGCTTTCGTGGACGTGAAGTATGTGAAGAAATATGCGGATTGAAAAATCAGTGATTATTGGATGTCCGGGGACGCGGGGAACGCTGCGGGGCCGGATCTTGGAGGAAGAATATGAATAAAGATGATAAATTAAAAGCCCTTGACGCGGCTCTCACACAGATTGAAAAAGCTTACGGAAAAGGCTCCGTTATGAAGCTCGGTGATTCCGGTGCGAATATGAATATCGAGACGGTTCCGACGGGTTCCTTAAGCCTTGATATTGCTCTCGGACTCGGCGGCCTTCCGAAAGGACGTGTCGTTGAGATCTACGGACCGGAGTCCAGTGGTAAAACAACGGTCGCTCTCCATATGGTAGCGGAAGTCCAGAAGCGCGGCGGGATCGCCGGATTTATCGACGCTGAACACGCTCTCGATCCGGTATACGCGAAGAATATCGGAGTTGATATCGACAATCTCTATATCTCCCAGCCGGATAACGGCGAGCAGGCCTTAGAGATCACAGAGACGATGGTGCGTTCCGGTGCCGTTGATATCGTGATCGTGGACTCTGTAGCGGCACTTGTTCCGAAGGCGGAGATCGACGGCGATATGGGTGACTCCCACGTCGGCTTACAGGCCCGCCTGATGTCCCAGGCCTTAAGAAAACTGACCGCCATCATCAGCAAAACAAACTGTATCGTGATCTTTATCAACCAGCTCCGTGAGAAGGTCGGCGTTATGTTCGGAAACCCGGAGACGACCACTGGTGGACGCGCCCTTAAGTTCTATTCTTCCGTTCGTCTTGACGTAAGAAGAACCGAGTCCTTAAAGCAGAGCGGCGAGGTGATCGGAAACCACGTCCGCGTAAAAGTTGTAAAGAATAAGATCGCTCCGCCATTTAAAGAGGCTGAGTTTGATATTATGTTCGGAAAGGGAATCTCCCGCGAGGGCGATGTTCTTGATCTGGCTGCTGACGCAAATATCGTCGAGAAGAGCGGTTCCTGGTACGCGTATAAGGGAGCGAAGATCGGTCAGGGACGCGAGAACGCGAAGACCTACCTTGCGCAGAATCCGCTGATCTGCGAGGAGATCGAGAACCAGGTGAGGGAGCTTCACGGACTGGAAGCGCAGCATGTTGCCCCGGGTGAGGCAGCTGCGGCACCGGCGGTTAATGAGGCTGAGGAAGCTGACGAGTAATAAAAATAATGATGAAAAAGAGAACTGTCTGGCGGGTACGGCACTTTAGAAAGAAGCTTGAGACAGGAAGGCAGTTCTGACAGGAAAGCATAGATGAAAGAATGGCAGCAGGAAGAGCACCGGGAGCAGAAAATGTATGCCGGTGCGGATGGAGACGCGGTTCCGGAGGAGTTCCGGGAGGCGCGGAACAAAGGTCTCTACTATCTTCAGTTTTCCGGAAAAACAGAAAATGAAATGCGCAAGAAGCTGGCGGAACAGGGGTTTTCGCCAGCCTCTGTTGAAGATGCGCTTCTTTTTCTGAAACACTACCGGTATCTGGACGATGAGGACTACGCGAGGCGGTATGTGGAGAAAAACGACCACAAAAAGAGCATCCGCCAGATGAAATTTGACCTCCGCCAGAAAGGCGTCAGCGACGATCTGGTGGAGATGGTCTTTGAGGATATGGAGGTGGACGAGTCTGCCCAGATCCTCGGACTTTTGAGAAAGAAAAATTACGACCCGGAAGAACCGGATCCCGCGAAACGCCAGAAGATCTACGCATTTCTGGCGCGAAAAGGTTTTTCCTACGACGCGATCAACAGTGCGATGAAGCAGTGGGAATAGAGCTGTTTCCGGCCCCAAAGGACAGGATATGACAGGCTTCGTGGGGATGCACAGAAGTACCCGGAATGAGGGCATTATACTTGACATAATGCATAAAACAGTTTAAAATTGAAGTGTTGTAATTAGTACAATGAAAACTAAATAAAGGAGGTGCTCCTGTGTCACCAATAATCAGCGTTATTATAACAGCAATTATTGTGGCTCCTATTACCTGGGTCGTGGCTGTCGCTTACCGCAAGAACAGTTATGAAAGCAAGATCGGTAGCGCAGAGGAAAAATCCAGAGAAATAATAGATGAAGCATTGAAGGTCGCCGAGACGAAGAAGAAAGAAGCTCTCCTGGAAGCGAAGGAAGAGAATTTAAAAGCGAAAAACGAGCTTGAAAAGGAAACCAGAGAACGGAGAGCCGAGATCCAGCGTTATGAGCGCCGCGTACTGAGCAAAGAGGAAAACCTCGACAAAAAATCTGAGGCAATGGAGAGAAAAGAATCCAGTCTTGCCGCGAAGGAAGAGACTTTAAGAAAGCGTTCTTCCGAGGTCGAGGAATTATTTGCTAAGGAGCAGGAAGAACTGGAGAAGATCTCCGGACTTACCAGCGAGCAGGCGAAGGAATATCTTCTGAAATCCGTAGAGGAAGATGTAAAACACGACACCGCAAAGCTCATCAAGGAATTAGAAGCCAAAGCAAAGGAAGAAGCTGACAAGAAAGCCAAAGAATATGTGGTTACCGCCATCCAGAGATGTGCAGCTGACCATGTGGCTGAGACTACAGTTTCTGTCGTTCAGCTCCCGAGCGATGAGATGAAGGGCCGCATCATTGGACGTGAGGGACGTAATATCCGTACTCTCGAGACAATGACAGGTGTGGAACTCATTATCGATGATACACCGGAAGCTGTCGTATTATCCGGTTTTGATCCGGTAAGACGTGAAGTTGCAAGAATTGCTCTTGAAAGACTGATCGTGGATGGACGTATCCATCCGGCGAGAATCGAAGAGATGGTGGAGAAAGCGCAGAAGGAAGTTGAAAACATGATGCGCGAGGAAGGTGAAGCCGCAATCCTTGAGGTCGGCATTCACAATATCCATCCGGAGCTCGTCAAGCTCCTCGGCAAGATGAAATTTAGAACCAGCTATGGTCAGAATGCATTGAAGCATTCCATCGAGGTCGCACAGTTATCCGGTTTACTGGCAGCCGAGATTGGTGTTGACGTCAGAATGGCAAAGCGTGCCGGCTTATTACATGACATTGGAAAATCCGTTGACCATGAGATGGAAGGTTCCCATGTACAGCTCGGATCGGAACTCTGTAAGAAATACAAAGAGTCCCCGATCGTTATCAATGCTGTGGAATCCCACCATGGCGATGTTGAGCCGACGAACCTTATTTCCTGCATCGTTCAGGCAGCAGATACGATCTCCGCTGCAAGACCGGGCGCAAGAAGAGAAACGTTGGAGACATACACGAACCGCTTAAAGCAGCTTGAGGATATCACAAACTCCTTCAAGGGAGTAGACAAGTCCTTTGCGATCCAGGCGGGACGCGAAGTGCGCATTATGGTAGTACCGGAGCAGATCAGCGATGACGATATGGTTCTTCTCGCAAGAGATATATCCAAGAAGATCGAAGAGAGCCTGGAGTATCCGGGACAGATCAAAGTCAACGTGATCCGCGAGTCCAGAGTTACCGATTACGCGAAATAAAAATGAAAGCCGTTGCTGTGCAGAGAGAATCTGTATGGCAGCGGTTTTTTTAACAGGAAATTTAGAAGTCTCTGTGCTGCCGAAGCTTTTGCAATATGAGCAAAGATTGGTCTGCTGCAGATGAGAGATAACAGAGAATATAAAACAGGAGGTAATATGGATATGGCAAAGATTGGTTTTATCGGAATGGGAAACATGGGAACCGCTATCATGCGGGGACTTTTAAAGATATATAAGCCGGAAGAGCTGCTTTTCACAAGCGCCCATGAGGCGAAGATGCAGAAAATTACGGAGGAGACAGGTGTTGCCCATGTCTCAACAGCAACGGACTGCGCAGAGCAGGTAAAATACCTGGTGCTGGCAGTAAAGCCGCAGGTACTTCCGACAGTTTTTAAGGAATTAAACGGAAAGATCAGGAAAGATCAGGTTGTGATCTCCATCGCGGCTGGATATGCGATCGCGGATCTCCAGGCAGGTCTCGGAGACAGTGCGAGAATCGTCCGCTCCATGCCGAATACACCGGCTATGGTCGGCGAGGGAATGTCTGGGGTGAGCTACGATGAGGCGCTGTTTACCGATGAGGAAAAGGATGTCATCGACGGATTCTTTACTTCCTTCGGAAAGATGGAGAAAGTGGATGAGAAGCTGATGGATGTTGTTGGAAGCGCCAGCGGCTGCTCCCCGGCCTATGTATACATGTTTATCGAGGCGCTGGCTGACGGCTGCGTAAAGAACGGACTCCCGCGCCAGGCCGCTTATAAGATGGTTGCCCAGGCCGTTTTAGGAAGCGCGAAGATGGTCCTTGAGACAGGAAAACATCCGGGCGAATTAAAGGATATGGTATGCTCACCGGGAGGAACCACTATCGAGGGACTTGCTGCCCTTGAGGAGAACGGATTCCGCGGTGCGATCATTAAGGCGTGTGATGCAAACTTTGAGAAGAATAAAAAGTTAAAAGGCTGATAATTACGTGAAAGACACGGAAATTTCCGTAGCAGTGTGAAAAATGAAAAAAATAAGTTCTGAGCAGAGGAAAATACTGCAGGGTAATTCCGCAGAATAGAAAATCTGAGTGGAATTGTTTAGAATGTCTGTTACGGCAGTTAACAGATACATTCATGAAAGGAAAAGACTTTAGTATGGAAAAAACAACTCGTTTAAAACGTGATCTTGCCTACACCGGAACGATTTTAAAGATCTACCGGGATACCGTTGTCGCGAACGGAATCGAGGAAGTGTATGACTATATCCATCACGATGGCGCGGCAGCCGTTCTTCCGGTGACAAAGGACGGAAAGATCCTCATGGTGCGTCAGTACCGGAACGCCTTAGACCGGTTCACGCTGGAAATTCCGGCAGGAAAACTTGATGCGCCGGATGAGCCGAAGATCGAGTGCGCGGCGAGAGAACTTGAGGAGGAGACAGGATTCCGCAGCGAAACCCTGGAATTCCTGATGACAGTCAACACGACAGTGGCTTTCTGCGATGAGCAGATCGGTGTCTATATCGCAAAAGACCTGATCCCGTCAAAGCAGCATCTCGATGCGGATGAGAGTATTGATGTGGAAGAGTGGGAAGTAAAGGATCTTCTTGATATGATCTACACCGGCAAGATGACAGACGCGAAGACGATTGCGGCAATCCTTGCGTACGCTCAGAAAGAGGGAATTCGATAGAAAAAACGGCAGAAGCCAGTAACCGGAAAGTGTCAGTGAGGATAGGGCTGGCTGTCTGCCGGTGGAAAGATTGCTGCAATTAGAAAAAAGCCTGGTAACTGTTCAGTAGGTCTGCGCACTTGCTGCGCTGACCGTAAGAAAACATAGGCTGGAAGGCAAAAATCCCATCAGCGAAGCTGATCTGGAATGGATTTTTGCACGTAACTATGAAGGTACTGAATAGTTACAAATCCTGTGGATAAAGTAGGCCCATATGCGCATACATTGTGAAAAAGGAACATGGACGGTATCGCTATGGCCGGAATTCACAGGCATCGGAGATTTTGGGACAGTCAGATGTTCTGGCTGTCCTTTTTTTTATTCTTGGGGACCGTTCTGGGGACAGTTTTCTTCAATAAGATGAGCGCAGAGATGAAAAGCACACTTGAAAGCTGGTTCTCCGGGATCCTCACATCATCGGAGATCGTGTCGGCGGACCGGTATAGTCTGTTTGTGGGAGTATTGAAAAAACGGTTTGTGTGGATTTTATTGGGAATTCTGATCTGCCAGGCAGTTTTTGCCAGAATCCTGTTTTACGCGGGAGCAGTCTATCTGGCATTTACATCCGCAATCGCTGTCTGTGTGTTGACGATGCATGCGGGAATTTATGGGATCCTGCGCTTTTTCGGACTTGTATTTCCGCAGGGATTCTTTTATATACTGGCGGCTTACCTTTTATGGATCATGGTCGTGGAGCAGGCGGATGGAAAAGAGAAAATCAGGTTATGGATGATGGTATTTTTTATGGTGCTTGGAATTATATCTGAGATATTCATAAATCCAAATTTCTCAGCGCTGATCTTCCAACTGTTTTAGAAAGGCATATCTGAAAATCGTAGATTTGAATTAGGACGTCAACGGAAGAGACAATATCTGACGAAAGGCGTTGATGGCGTGGTACGGTAGTCAGGATAATGGGGCGGAAAAGTGGAATTTTCCCAGGAAATACGCGGCTTTCAGCCCTTTTTTTTATAAAAAAATTTTGCGCATTTTGACAAGATATTGCCATTGTGTATATATACAGTTCCATATCTAGCGATTAGTTATGTAAAATAGTCTAAAATGGGATCCAAGTGGGAAAAATCCGTTTGATTTTGCCCTAAAATGGGACTATAATGTAGAAAAATACTGGTTTTGCCGGGAAAAACAGCGTATCGGGGGGATGGTGGAAAACTTAGGCCTATGTCCCCTGTTTCCCAAAGGCAGACATCGTGAAACTAAAAAACAGATAGAGTATAAACGTGTATAGACACAGGTGCTGAAAATTTCGAACAGGAAAATTTTGTGTAACTGTTCTGTGGATTTGCGCACTTACTGCGCTGACCAGGAGAAAACATAATCTGGTGAAGCTGCTGAATAGTTATGATTTCGTATAGGATCGTGAAAAGCGCGGATAACTGTGTCTGGAAATGAACGGGGAAAAGGTATGAGAGAGGAAATTCAAGCCTTCATAAACTATATGGAGGAAGAAAAACACGCGTCAAAAAATACAACGCTTTCTTATCAGAGGGATCTGTTAAAAATGGCAGATTATCTGGAGGAAAACGGAATCACAGACTGCGGGAAAGTGACAAAGACGGCGTTAAATTCCTATATCCTTTTCCTGGAGAAAGAAGGAAAAGCAGCGTCGACAGTTTCGAGGGCACTGGCATCCACGAGATCGTTCTTTGGCTGGCTGTTTAAGGAAGGAAAGATCCGCCGTGATCCGGCAGATTCGATGCATGCGCCGAAGATCGAGAAAAAGGTGCCTGTGATCCTCACAGTTGACGAGGTGACGAAACTCCTGGAGCAGCCGTCCGGCGCGAATCCGAAGGAGATCCGCGATAAGGCAATGCTGGAACTCTTATATGCGACAGGGATCCGCGTGACGGAACTTGTGAATCTAAAGCTCTCTGATGTAAATATGTCCATCGGCTTTATCACCTGCCGCGATGAGCACAAGGAGCGGATGATTCCCTTTGGCCATGCGGCGAAGGACGCTCTTGCGAAATATCTGGAGTCTGCCCGTGAGACATTTTTAAAAGGAACACGATCGGAACTGCTGTTTACAAATTACAGCGGCAGAGCCATGAGTCGTCAGGGATTCTGGAAGATTATCAAATACTACGGGGAGCGGGCAGGAATCGAGGAAGACATCACACCCCACACTCTGCGCCATTCTTTCGCGGCGCACCTCTTAAGCAATGGCGCTGACATGCGTGTCGTCCAGACCATGATGGGTCATTCCGACCTGGCATCCACCCAGATGTACACGGCATATGCCATGGACAGCGCGGTCAGAGAGGCGTACCAGGGAGCGCATCCAAGAAAGTAAAAGTGAAAACTTAGGCTGGAAGGTAAAAATCCCATCGGCGAAGCCGATTTTGAATGGATTGGAGAAGGAAAAACGCTTACTGGTCATCAGTAGTTGTTTATAAAATATGAAAAGAGCACCTGCGGCTTCAATGTTTTGGAAAATTCCTTAAAACATTGGAGCGCAAAGATGCTCTTTTTTCTATTTTATATGTGTGGTTTTCAGCATACAGATTCAAAGGAAGCTTTTTACTGCCCTATTTCTGATCGATCTTCGCGAGAATACTTCTGGCAACGGATAAGCCATTCGCGGATGCCTGCTGAAGTCCGCGGGTCACGGACGCACCGTCACCGATGGCGCGGAGGCCGTGGATGTTTGTCTCGAAGTCCTTATCGACAACGACCTTGTTGGAGTAGAATTTAACCTCCACTCCGTAAAGCAGTGTCTCATCGCTGGCGATACCCGGAGTTACCTTGTCGAGGGCCTTTAACATCTCCTTGATGTCCACCATGATGCGGTGCGGGAGAACTAAGGAAAGGTCGCCCGGAACGGCATCCTTTAAGGTCGGGATGATGTTGTTTCTGCAGAGACGTTCCTCCGTGGTGCGGCGGCCTCTCTGGAAATCACCGAAGGTCTGGACCAGGATCTTTCCGTCGCATAGCATGTTGGACAGTTGGGCGATATGTTTGCCGTACTCGATCGGGGTCTTGAAGGGCTTTGTGAAGTTCTTGGAAACCAGGATCGCAAAGTTTGTGTTGTTTGTCTTATATTCTTTTGATTTATAAGCGTGACCATTTACGACAGCCAGGCCGTTCTCATAGTATTCGGTAGCAACCTCACCGGACGGGTTCGTACAGAATGTGCGGACCTTATCGTCGAAGGTCGGTGTGTAGTATACAAGCTTTGCCTCGTAGAGGTTCTTGTTGAGGAACTCCATGACCTCGTCGCGGACCTCAACACGGACGCCGATGTCGACGGTTCCGACTTCGGTATCGATTCCGTGGTCATCGCAGATGTGGGAGAACCAGTCGGAGCCTTCACGTCCGATGGCGGAGACGATCTCATCTGCGTAGTATGTCTCATCTTTATCGGTGATAACACCCTTTGCGGCACCGTCCTCGATGATGATATCCTTGACCATGGTGTTGAATTCCATGTGGATTCCGTTCGCGAGAAGGTGTTCCTGCAGTCTTGTGTAGATCTTATAACCTTCCTCGGTTCCGAGGTGGCGGATCGGGCATTCGATGAGCTTTAAGTTTGCGTTGATGGCTTTCTTGCGGATCTTGCGGATCTCCTGCTGTTTGTCAACGCCGTAGACGTTCTTATCAGCGCCGAACTGCAGATAGATATCGTCGGATTCCCTGATGAGTTCTGTCGCTTTATCGTATCCTAAGATCTCCGGCAGATTTCCGCCGACATCCGGGGAAAGGGAGAGCTTGCCGTCGGAGAAAGCTCCTGCTCCGGCGAAACCGGTGGTGATAGAACATGGTTTGCAGCCCACGCACACCTTTGTTTTTCTCTTCGGACAGACACGTTTCTCGATCGGTCTTCCTTTTTCAATCATTAAAATATTCAGTTCAGGTTTTTCTTTGATCAGCTCATACGCGCAGAAGATTCCGGACGGGCCCGCGCCGATGATGATCACGTCAAAATGTTCTCCGGATTTCATATCACAAGTCTCCTTTCGGGTGAGTGGATAATTTCTGTACACATCATTTCTATTCTACCATGGAAGTTTCAGCGATGCAAGCAAACGGCGGCAGATCAGTACAGAGTGATATAGAGTTAAGATGCTTTACATGGGCAGTCATTTTCTGCATGGAACATATCAACATTCCCCGCAAAGATTCCGTTTAGTCTGTAAAAAACAACGAAAAATATTGAAAATGGGTATTGACTTTAGGTAAAAATAGGATATAATCAACTCATAGGTTGTCTGACAAGTAAAAGAACAATCTTATCCGCCCAACAAGCAGAATAATAAAGAAGCAGGTAACGCGCGAGGATGAAAATAAAAACAGTCAATATTACGGATCAGGTCGTTGAGTATCTGAAGGAAAATATTGAATCCGGAAAATGGAACATCGGCGAAAAGATTCCGTCTGAAAACCAGATGGTTATGGAACTTGGAGTCAGCCGTTCCAGTATCCGATCGGCACTTCAATATCTGATCGGGATTGGTGTTCTGAAAAGCTATCAGGGAAAAGGAACGTTCCTGATCAACACTCAGGTTGAAAACTGGGACGAGGCAGAATACAAGATCACATCGGAAGATTGTATGGATATCTGCAAAGTACTGGAATTCAGAAAGATTCTGGAGCCGGGGGCATGCGTACTCGCAATGGAAAACTGCGATGAAAAAACAGTTGCCGCTCTGGAAGTTTATCTGGAACAGATGAAGGAATTTAAAGGAGACCGAGCGAAATTTGTCCGTGCAGACCTGAAATTTCATGAAGTTATCAGCCGGACCTCCGGCAATCCGCTTCTGGAAAAGAGTCTTCATAAAGTTTTTCTGGAATCCAGAAAGAACCATGAACAAATGAATGAGTTGTTCGGATATGAGACGGGACTTCACTACCACACGGAGATACTGGAAGCATTTAAAAATCATGATGCAGAAAGGGCTCGTGACGTAATGGAACAGCATCTTGGTGGTTCGATTGAGACATTGAAGATGTCTGGAAAGATCGAAGATCGTGAAGGCGGAACAGGAAAAAAATAAGCAATGAGTAAAACAGGGTGTCGGTTGCAGCGCAAAAGGCACCTTGATAATAAAACCAAACTTGTATGATGAGTAACAAGTTAAGAGACAATCAAGACAACTTGAAAATCTGCAAAATCAATAAACTGATTATGGCAACGTCTTATAAATAAAAGGATGAGGAGGAATATGGGATGTCAGTAAAGATTAGGGATATCCGGGTGATCTGTACGGCACCAGAAGGAATCAATCTTGTGGTCGTAAAGATCGAGACAAATCAGCCGGGGCTGTATGGACTTGGCTGCGCAACCTTTGCTTACCGCCATCTGACGGTAAAGCATCTGATTGAGGAGTATATGAAGCCGCTGCTTGTAGGGCGTCCGGTTGAAAATATCGAGGAGACCTGGCAGCTGATGCATCAGAACGGCTATTGGAGAAATGGCCCGATCGAGAATAACGCGATTTCCGGAATCGACATGGCGCTTTGGGATATCAAGGGAAAGATGGCAGGGATGCCGTTATACGAGTTGTTTGGAGGAAAAGTAAGGGAAGGAATTCCGGTCTACCGTCATGTGGACGGACGGGACATTAATGAGATCTGCGAGAATATTCAGATGTATCAGGAAATGGGGATTACCCACTTAAGATGCCAGTGCGGCGGTTACGGCGGACTTCCTTATGGACAGACACCTGAGACAGCACCAGAAGGCGCACATGATGGATTGTATCTCGATTCTAAGAAATACATCCGCGATACAATCCAGTTATTTGAACAGATTCGAGCGAAGATCGGTTACGATATGCAGCTTGTGCATGATGTCCATGAGCGGATTGCTCCGGCTGATGCGGTGGCGCTTGCGAAAGGTCTTGAACCGTTTGATCTTTTCTTTCTGGAAGATCCGGTTCCGTTAGAGCAGCTCTCCTGGCTTAGAAATTTAAGACAGCAGACGAGCATCCCGATCGCGCAGGGGGAACTGTTCAACAATCCGTATGAATGGAGAACCGTGATCGCAGAACAGCTCATCGATTTCATCCGTGTTCATATCAGCCAGGTTGGAGGAATTACACCGGCGAGAAAGCTTCAGATCTTTGCGGAGCAGTTTGGTGTTCGGACAGCATGGCACGGACCGGGGGATATGTCTCCGTTAGCCCATGCAGCAAATATCCACATCGACCTTGCGGCACAGAATTTCGGTGTTCAGGAATGGTCCGGGATCGAACCGCCGAACTTTGTGATTCAGGAATTAAAAGGACCGCACGGCGCGCTTCTTGATGTATTCCCAGGTATGCCGGAGTATCGGAAAGGCTATGTTTACGCGAATGATAAGCCGGGCCTGGGCGTCGATATCGATGAAACTGAGGCGGCAAAGTATCCGTGTGAAAACACCGTGACAACGTGGACACAGACAAGAGGACGTGACGGAGCACTTGTAACTCCGTAGATTTTCGGAAAAGGGAAAGGAGCTTAAAGAGGAATGAGCAAAAAGTCATCAGCTCTCGCAGCTGCAGGAATTCTCGCAGCAGCAGTTGTACTCAGCGGATTCAGCATCTACAAGGACAGTCATCAGAAGAACAGCACAGACGGAACGATCACGCTTCGAATGGCACAGACCTCATCACAGGCAGGAGCCATCGGACAGTCGATGGAAGCATTTGCAGACAGGATTTACGATGAGACCGAAGGAAAATATAAGATCGAGACATACCATAACGGACAGCTCGGAGCTGAGATCGATACGATCGAGGGATGTCAGATGGGAACGATCGATATCGCAGTCGTCAACCAGTCCACGATCGGAAACTTCATCAACGATTTTCAGGCGCTGGACATTCCGTACCTGATCACATCGACCGAGCAGGCCGATGCCGTGTTCCTGGGGGATATCGGAACCCGTTTCCTCGACAAGCTTTCCGGCGTCCAGCTCTACGGACTGGGGATCTGGGAATCCGGTTTCCGCAACCTGACAAACAGCAAGCGGGATGTCAATTCGGTGGATGATGTCGCCGGACTGAAGATCCGTACCATGGAGAATCAGGTACATATCGCATTCTGGAAAGCAATGGGAGCAGATGCGACCCCGATGTCATGGGGCGAAGCTTACACAGCACTCCAGCAGGGTGCACTTGACGGACAGGAGAACCCGGCAACCGTTATCCTGACAAACAACGTCGCTCAGGTCAACAACCACCTTGCAATGACCGAGCATGCGTACTCGACCGTTTTCCTTGTCATGAGTCCTGAGACATGGGCATCCTTTGACGATGAGACAAAAGAAACCTTCAAACGTGTGATGGCTGAGTGCAGCATCGAGGAGAGAGAAATCAGTCGTAAGATGGATTCCGAGGCAGTCGCAGAGCTGGAAAAACAGGGAATGACCGTCACATATCCGGATAAGCAGCAGTTCATCGACAAGGCAGCAGACCTGTATGCGCAGTGGGAAGAACAGTATGGTGATATGATCTCTGAGATCCGGGCACTGTCAGTAAATAAGTAGGAGGTGCGTTATGGAAAAATTCGCGGCAGTCTTTAAAAAAGTACAGAAAATCAATAAAGCGATCATCGGCGCAGTCCTTTTACTGATGATCGGAGTTGTATTCTTACAGACATTTTGCAGATTTGTTATATTTAAGAGCCTGACATGGTCGGAGGAACTTTCCAGATATCTGTTTGTGGCATTGATCGTTCTTGGAATCAACCTCGCGGCGACAGATCACCTGTTTGTCCGCATTGAGCTGATCGACGGATACCTGAAGGGAAAGGCACAGTATGTTATGGATGTGATCCGGAAAGGAATCGCCATTTATGTTAGTTTGATTCTTATGTATAGCGGCTACGGGCTTATTGAGATCGGTGGATATCAGATCAGCCCGGCAATGGGAATTCCAATGAGCCTGCTTTACGGGATCATGTTTATCGGATTTATTATGAATTTCCTCGCATTGATCGTAGATACCTGGGAGGAATTTGGAAAAGAGAAGGAGGTAGGCTGATGCAGACTGCAGCTATTGCTTTGATCGTTGTCCTGCTTGTCGGCATGGCATGCGGACTTGAAATTACATGGGCATTGGGGTTATCATGTATTGTAGCGGTTCTTCTTGACCCGAAGCTTACATTTGTAGTGATCGCACAGAGAATTTTCGCAAACTCCAACAGCTTCTCAATGCTGGCGATCCCGGCATTCATGCTCGCCGGTGACGTTATGTCAAAGGGCGGACTTTCCAAACGTCTCGTTGCCTTTGCAGATTCCCTCGTCGGCTGGATCTCCGGTGGAATCTCCCTGGTATCCATCGTTGCCTGCACATTCTTTGCAGCAATTTCCGGTTCCTCTGTTGCTACAACAGCGGCTATCGGCGGACTGATGTACCCGGAGATGGTAAAGCGCGGCTATCCGGAATCTTATGCGGCAGCTGTTCAGGCGATCGGAGGAACACTTGGAATCGTAATTCCGCCGAGTATCGTGCTCGTTATTTACGGTAATATCACAGGAACAGACGTAGGCGCACTCTTAATGGCCGGTATTCTTCCAGGTGTTGTCTGCAGCATTTTTCTTTGCCTCTATGCTTACTACAAAGCAAAGAAATGCGGATTCCCGAAATCCGACAAGTTTTCCTTCAAGAGATTTCTTGTTTCCTTTAAAGACGCAGTATGGGCGCTGATCATGCCGGTCATCATTCTCGGAGGTATTTACGCCGGAATCTTTACACCGACAGAGTCCGCAGTTGTTGCCGTTGTTTATGGTCTGATCGTATGCCTCGCTGTTTATCGCGAGATCAGCATGAAGACGATCTGGGAGATCGTTGAGAATACAGCAGAAGGAACTGCAAACCTGATGATCCTTGTTGTGACAGCGCAGATGTTTGGCTGGCTGATCTCGTATTATCAGATCCCGCAGGCAGTGACGAACTTCATGCTCGCATTTGTCTCTAATAAATATATGTTCTGGGCGATCATCATCATCCTTCTGACGATCTGCGGCATGTTCCTGGAAGTTGGAGCAACAAACCTGATCCTCGGCCCGATCCTTGCGCCGATCGCTGTTGCATTTGGAATCGATCCGGTACAGTTCGGACTTGTCTTCGTATTTCTTCTTGCAATGGGACAGGCGACACCGCCTTTCGGAACCTGTATGTTTGTGGCATGCGGAATCAGCAAACAGTCCGTTGGTCAGGTGTCAAAGCATCTGGTTCCGTTCGTTGTAGTAGAGATCCTCTGCGGAATCTTATTTGCACTTGTTCCGGGAATTTCACTGCTGCTCCCGTCGATCATAGGGTAACATGGAATAAACCGGTTATAGATAAAACAAAGCTTTTCAGAAAAAGGAGAATGAATTATGGCTGAAATGATGAAAGAAGTCGTTGTTGTAGAACCGCATAAATATGAGGTGCGTGAGGTTGAGATTCCGGAACTTGCAAACGAGGATGAAGTCCTTATCCAGATGAAATCCGCAGGTGTATGCGGAAGTGACCATCACATCTGGCATGGCTCCAATCCGTGCTCTACATATCCGAGAATTCCGGGACATGAGAACGCCGGTGTGATCGCAAAGATCGGTAAAAACGTGAAAAATGTGAAGGTGGGTGACCATGTTATCGTGGATCTTCTCTCCTCCTGCGGAACCTGTTACCAGTGTACGCATGGAAGAAAGAACGTGTGCGAGCATGTAAAAGTAAGAGGTTCCGGAGCAGACGGCGGCTGGAGAGAGTATTTCACAGCGCCGGCAAAAGAAGTATACAAGATTTCCGATTCTGTCAAGTGGGAAGATGCGGCACTTGTTGAGCCGTTTGCAATCGGTTCCCACTGCACAGGACGCGGTCGTGTGGTCGAAGATGATGTTGTATTTATCCTTGGTACAGGAACGATCGGTTCCATTATTTTACAGACATGTAAGGCGAAGGGCTGCAAGACCGTGATTTGCTGTGATATCAGCGATTCTTCCCTTGAGCGCGCAAAAGAATACGGCGCTGACTATGTGATCAATTCCAAGACTCAGGATGTTGTTGCGGAGATCCAGAAGATCACAGACGGACATGGCTGCACCGTAGCGTTTGACTCTGCATGCTTCCCGGGTTCCCTGACAATGTGCCTGCAGCCGGGGATCCTCTGCAACGCGGGCCGTATGGTACCGATGGGATTCTGTACAGAAAAAGAGGGAATCACACAGGCGATGATCAATCAGAGAGAGCTTGACATCATTGGCTCCAGGATGTCTCAGGATGCGTTCGAGCCGACGATCGCAAGAATGGAAAAGGGTGAGTATATCACCGAGGGCATCGCAACAACATTCATCAAATTCAGCGAGATCGACAAGGTCTTCCATCTGATGGATCATCCGGACGAGTCCGCGAAAAAGATGGTAATTCTGTTTGATTAATAATAATAAAAAGGAGAGCATGATCATGGAATTATTTAACATAGCTGGAAAGAAAGCAATCGTAACAGGCGGAACAAGAGGACTTGGTTGTGGAATGGCAGAAGGTCTGATGGAGGCAGGATGTGAGGTCGTGATCGTCGGAACTTCCGACAAGGTCTATGATGTGGCAAAAGGATTCTGCGACCGCGGCTTCAAGTGCCACGGTGTAAAAGCAGATTTCAGCAAGCGGGAGCAGGTATATCAGGGATTCAATGACTGTGTGGCTGCACTTGGCGGCGATCTTGACATTATTGTAAACGCACATGGTATCCAGAGACGTCATAGTGCGGAAGTATTCCCGATCGAAGAGTGGGATGAAGTTCTCAATGTAAACTTAAATTCTGTATTCATTCTTTGTCAGGAAGCTGCAAAGATCATGTTGAAGAAGGGATATGGAAAGATCATCAACATCGCATCTATGGTATCCTGGTTTGGCGGACAGACTGTTCCAGCTTACACAGCAGCAAAGGGCGGCGTGACACAGCTCACCAAGGAACTCAGCAATGACTGGATTGCAAGAGGCGTCAACGTCAATGCGATCGCGCCGGGTTATATGGCAACAGAGATGAACTCCGCGCTGCTTGATCCGGAGAATCCAAGATATCAGCAGATCACCGAGCGTATTCCGGCAAATCGTTGGGGTACTGGCGATGACATGAAGGGTGCCTGCATCTTCCTCGCATCCCACGCCAGCGACTATCTGGGCGGAGCGATCATCCCGGTAGACGGCGGATATCTTGTAAAATAACATAGGTACAAATGAAAATGCCGTCCGGAAAGTCTCCGGGCGGTATTTTTTTGCAGGCACAATCTTATCTATGAATTTGTCTAAAAATTAACGTTAAACAAAAGATTATTAAGCAAAATACATAAAACACTTGATTTATTTAATGAACGCATGATAGAATCGACAATATGTTAAGAAACAAATTCAATAAGCCATAGAGGGGAAAGCAGACATGCCTGCGTGAGAAGGTGTGACTGATGAAAAAAGATTGCAAGAGGAGAGGATCATATGAGCAGATTGGAGATCATGTCCCCGACCCGCGCGCGGATCGTGATGGAGGGACTTTATAAAGATCTGGAACGAAGAATCGAGTCAAGCCCGCCGGGGCTCTGTCCGGTTGATATGGCCAGAGCATTTCTGGAGCTGTGCCATGCGCAGACCTGCGGAAAGTGTGTGCCGTGCCGGATCGGTCTCGGACAATTGAACCAGCTGATCCGGGATGTATTAAACGGAAAAGCGACAATGGACACGCTGGAGCTTATGGAAAAAACGGCGCTGTCGATCATGGACTCCGCCGATTGCGCCATCGGCTATGAGGCGGCGAACATGGTCTACAAGGGACTCATCGGCTACCGCGATGACTATGTGGAGCATATCAGGAACGGACGCTGTACCTGTACCTACAACCAGCCGGTTCCCTGTGTCGCGATCTGTCCTGCCCATGTGGACATTCCGGGCTATGTGGCGCTTGTGGAAGAAGGAAGATATGCTGATGCGATCCGCCTGATCCGCAAGGACAACCCGTTCCCAACGACCTGCGGCTTTATCTGTGAGCATCCCTGCGAGGCGAGATGCCGCCGGAATATGGTGGATGATGCGGTCAACATCAGAGGACTCAAGCGGTTTGCGGCGGACTACGCAGGCTTTGTGGATCCGCCGGAATGTGCTCCGTCAACGGGAAAGAAGGTCGCTGTCCTCGGCGGCGGTCCCGGTGGTTTAAGCGCAGCTTACTACTTACAGCTCATGGGACATCAGACTACCGTATATGAGATGCTTCCGAAGCTTGGCGGCATGCTCCGCTACGGAATCCCGAACTACCGTCTCCCAAAGGATCGGCTGGATGAGGATATCAACGCGATCTTAAAGACAGGAGTGGAAGTAAAACAGGGCTTAAAAATCGGCGTGGACATTACGATTCAGGAACTTCGGGAACAGTATGACGCGGTGCTCATCACCATCGGTGCCAGCACGGATAAAAAACTTGGACTTCCGGGCGAGGACGCGGACGGCGTGCTCTCCGCGGTACAGTTCTTAAGAAGTGTTGGAAAAGACGAGATCATCGATCTGACCGGAAAAGAAGTCGTTGTCATCGGCGGCGGAAACGTGTCCATGGATGCGGTCCGAACGGCGAAGAGACTGGGTGCGAAGAAAGTCAGCATTTTATATAGAAGACGAAGAAACGATATGACAGCGTTGCCGGGAGAGATCGAGAGCGCTGTCGCCGAAGGTATCGAGATCGTGACCTTAAAGGCCCCGGCGTCCCTGGATGTCGGCGAGGATCACAAGATTCACGGCATCTACGCGACCCCGCAGATGATCAGTGCGATCAAGGATGGACGTGCCAGCGTGAAGCCGACGGGCGAGCCGGATGTCTACATCCCGTGCGACATCCTCATAAAGGCCATCGGACAGGATATCGAGTCCGGACATTTCGAGAAAGCCGGAATTCCGGTATCTCGCGGCAAAATCGTAACCTTAAAGAGCGGTGCGTTTGAGAATATGCCAGGTGTCTTCGCAGGAGGCGACTGCTCCAGCGGTCCGGCTTCCGTCATCAAAGCCATTGCGGCGGCGAAGGTTGTTGCGGCGAACATCGATGAATACCTCGGCTACCATCACGAGATCACCAGCGGTGTGGAGATCCCGGAGGCGAGCCTGAAAGACAAGACCCCGTGCGGACGCGTGAACTTAACGGAACGTGATGCCTGCGAGCGCGTCTGTGATTTCAACGCAGTGGAGAACTGCATGACCGAGAAGGAGGCGAAGCAGGAAGCTGGACGGTGCCTGCGCTGCGACCATTTCGGATACGGAATCTTTAAAGGAGGCAGGAGTACATTATGGTAAATATGATCATCGACGGAAAACATGTTTCGGCAGAGGAAAATATCACGATCATGGAAGCTGCTGAGAGAAACGGGATCCCGATCCCGAAGCTCTGTTACTTAAAGGGGATCAACGAGATCGCGGCCTGCAGAGTCTGCGTCGTGGAGCTGGAAGGAAAAGAGAAGCTGATCACATCCTGCAACAATGTTGTGAAGGACGGCATGGTGATCTACACCAACAGCCCGAAGGTCAGAAATCATAGAAGAAATACGGTACAGTTATTATTATCCCAGCATGATAACCGGTGCGTTGTCTGTCCGAGAAACGGGAACTGCCAGTTACAGCAGGTTGCCTGCGACCTGAACATTCTGGACATTCCGTTCAGGCAGGAACCGGAATATCAGCCGTGGGATAAGGATTTCCCGCTGATCCGCAATTCCGCGAAGTGCATCAAGTGCATGCGCTGCGTGCAGGTCTGCGACAAGATCCAGGGACTGGGAATCTGGGATGTGGAGGGAACCGGCTCCAGAACGACCGTGAATGTGGCGGGACATAAGACGATCCGGGAAGCTGACTGTGCTCTCTGCGGTCAGTGTATCACCCACTGTCCGGTTGGCGCGCTCTCAGAGAGAGATGATACGGAGAAGGTCTGGGATGCAATCGAGAATAAGGATAAGATCGTGGTAGCTCAGGTTGCACCGGCGGTCCGCGCGGCCTGGGGCGAGGAACTCGGCCTGGCGGACGAGGACGCGCCGGTGGGCAAGATCTTTGATGCTTTAAAACGCATGGGCGTGAACTACGTCTTTGATACGGTATTCTCTGCAGATCTCACGATCATGGAGGAGAGCACGGAGTTTATAAAACGGTTTACGAGCGGCGAGCTGAAGGAGAGGCCGATGTTCACGTCCTGCTGCCCCGGCTGGGTGCGTTTTGTGAAGACCCAGTTCCCGTACATGGTGAACTATCTTTCCACGGCGAAATCCCCGCAGCAGATGTTCGGCGCGGTCATGAAGACATATTTCGCGGAAAAGCTTGGTGTTTCTCCGGACCAGATCTTTACGCTGTCCATTATGCCGTGTGTGGCAAAGAAAGGCGAGCGGGAGATGGATCTCTTCTACGGCGAGTATGCCGGACATGACGTGGATGCGGTTCTCACAACAAGAGAACTTGTGAAGATGATCCGCTCCGCCCATATCCGCCCGGATACCTTAGTGGAGATTCCTGGCGACAGCCCGATGCACGCGGGAACCGGAGCGGGCGTGATCTTCGGAGCGACCGGCGGCGTTATGGAGGCGGCTCTCCGCACCGCGTATTTTACCTTAAAAGGCGAGAATCCTCCAGCAGACGCTTTTAAAGCGGTCCGCAGCGGAGGTTTTCAGGAGAATGCCGGAGTTCAGGAAGCGGAATTTGCCATCGGTGACATCAAACTCCGCACAGCAGCGGTCAGCGGACTCGGAAACACGAGAAGACTTTTACAGCAGATCGAGCGCGGCGAGGTCCACTACGATTTCGTGGAAGTCATGGCCTGCCCGGGCGGCTGTGTCGGCGGAGGCGGACAGCCGATCCACGATGGTGAGGAGCTGGCGTTTGCGAGAGGCAGAAAGCTCTATGCGCTGGACGCAAAAGCTGATATCCGCTACTCTCATGAGAACCCGGATATCAGGGAGATCTACAGCGATTTCTTTGGAAAGCCGATGTCCCATAAGGCGCATATGCTGCTGCATACGGAGCATTGGAAAAATAATTAAAGTGTCAGTTAAATTACGGATACAGGAAAAGCACGCAGATGCAGGAATGAAAAAACAATTGATTTTATGTCGAAAATTCAAGTTGAATGTCTGTGAAGGATAGTTACTGTAAACGCAAGTGTATGTGCTTCCTGAAAAGGATTGCATGAATTCTAAAAATATGGTAATCTATGGATAGATGTATTCCATGAAGCGGAATGCACAAGGGAGGAGCGCAAAAGCACAAATTCCGCACGATTCGGACGGTACATCAGGGGGTATCTGCCGGAGTATGAAAAACGAGTATAGGATATAAAAGAATCTGCCGCTAACGGCTGTGATCATGGACTGAATGGGTGTCATGACGGAGCTGCTGGCGGCAGATTCTTGTCATAACTGCCCCTTGCATCGGACGTTCAAAACTGATAAAATGTAGAAATCAGGGGACTTTGGAAAAAGGCCCCTTAAATGCGTTGCGGTTTGAAAAATCAGATTCCGCATTGACCGCGGAAAGGAATACATGGCGGCCAGCGGAAATTCGAAAGGGAGATAAAAATGTTAATAATTGCAGGTCTCGGAAACCCGGGAAAGGAATATGAAAATACAAGACATAATGCGGGCTTTATGGTGATGGACGCTCTGGCGGAGAAGATCGGGGCGGATATCTCAGAGAAGAAGCACAAGGCGCTCTGTGGGAAAGGCGTTATCGGCGGGGAGAAGGTCATTCTCATGAAGCCGCAGACATATATGAATTCCAGCGGGGAGAGCATCCGCGCAGCGGCAGATTATTATAAGGTAGATCCGGAGGATATCCTGATCGTGTACGACGATATCAGCCTTGCACCGGGACAGTTAAGAATCCGCGCCAAGGGAAGCGCGGGCGGACATAACGGAATCAAGAGTATTATTGCGCATCTTGGAACACAGGAATTTCCGCGGGTGAAGGTCGGAGTCGGCGAGAAGCCGTCCCGGATGGATCTTGCTGATTATGTGCTGGGGCATTTCTCAAAGGAAGAACAGGCGACGATGGATGACGCGGTGAAGGAAGCGGCGGACGCGGTGTGCGAGATCGTGAACGTGGGGATCGCGCAGGCGATGAATGACCATAACCGCAAAAAGGAAGAGAAATAGTATTCTACAGGTAAAATCCTGCATGGATCATTGTTGAGTATGACGCTACAAGATATTTACTTGATAATTAAAATTATTTCAAAAAAATCTGCAATTCGAAATATTCAGAGCTAACAAAAAACAGGAGGAACCATGGCTGAAGTTTTTGCAAATCCGCTCGTAGATCTGGCGGAGTATACTGATATGAAGCAGGATCTGGACCAGGGGAAAGGCCCAGTCCAGATCAGCGGCGTGACGGATTCCCAGAAAGTCCATGTGATGCATGAACTCTCAAAGGACAATCCGTGGCGGCTCGTTGTGACCTATGACGATACCCGCGCGAAGGAGATCTTCGATGATTTCAGCTATTTTGAGCCGAATACCTGGCTGTATCCGGCAAGGGATCTTCTGTTTTACAGCTCGGATATCCACGGAAATCTTCTGACAAGACAGAGAATGCAGGTTTTTAAGCATTTGTTGGAAGATGAAGGCGGAGTTGTTGTGACAACGGTGGATGGTCTGATGGACCATCTTCTGCCGCTTTCCATGATCAAAGAAAGCTGCCTGAATATCATGGTGGGGCAGACGCTTGATATGGAGGAGATCAAGCATCTTCTCACCGGCATGGGCTATGAGCGCATGGGACAGGTGGATGGCATGGGACAGTTTTCTGTCCGTGGAGGAATTTTAGATGTGTTCCCACTGACGGAGGAGGTTCCGGTCCGGATCGAGCTCTGGGGCGACGAGGTGGATTCCATCCGTTCCTTTGATGCCGAGAGCCAGCGGTCGATCCAGCAGATGGACGAAGTTACGATCTATCCGGCGGCGGAGCTGATCCTCACGAAGGAACATATCGAAGAGGGAATTTTGCGTCTGGAAGCCGACGAGAAAAAGCAGGAAAAAGCGTTCCGGGACCAGAAAAAGCCGGAGGAGGCACAGCGGATCCGGCGGGCTGTCGGGGAGCTTGTAGAATCCTTAAAAGAGGGCTTTGATGTTCAGACGCTGGACGCGTATATTCGGTATTTCTGTAGGGATACGGTTTCATTTCTTGACTATATGAAAGAAGTGGGCGCTAAGGTCACTTTGGTGTCTTCTGGGGCAGCCGGAAAAACAGCCGAAAAGAAACAGACATCTGGTCTCGCGTTGATTTTAGACGAGCCCCAGCGCATGAAGGAAAAAGCCGAGACCGTTGAGACGGAGTTCCGCGAGAGCATGTCCCACCGTCTGGAGCAGGGCTATATTCTGCCGGGGCAGGCGGACCTCTTATTCGCTTCAAAGACAGTGCTGGCGGAGTGCCATACGCCTCACTCGATCTTCATGACAGGTCTCGACCAGCGTCTTCCGGGAATGACTGTAAAGGCGAAATACAGCCTGACCGGAAAGAACTTAAACTCCTATCAGAACAGCTTCGAGATCCTGATTAAGGATCTCACAAAATGGAAAAAGGACGGTTACCGCGTTGTTCTCCTTTCCGCGTCAAGAACCAGGGCGAGTCGCCTTGCGGGGGATTTAAGAGAGTATGATCTCCGTGCCTTCTGCCCGGAGGATGCGGGGCGCCCGGTGGCTCCGGGGGAGATCCTGGTCACTTACGGAAAGCTCCATAAGGGCTTTGAATACCCGCTGATCAAATTTGTCGTCATCACCGAGGGCGATATGTTTGGCGTGGAAAAACGGAAGAAGAAGCGGAAAAAGTACAATTACGAGGGAAAGAAGATCAGCAGCTTCTCCGAACTTTCTGTCGGCGACTACGTGGTGCATGAGAGCCATGGTCTCGGCATCTACAAGGGAATCGAGAAGATCGAGCAGGATCATGTCATCAAGGACTATATCAAGGTCGAGTACGGTGACGGCGGAAACCTCTATCTTCCGGCGACCCGTCTGGAGGGAATCCAGAAGTATGCCGGGGCTGACGCAAAGGTCCCGAAGTTAAATAAGCTTGGCGGGACTGAGTGGACGAAGACGAAGACAAAGGTCCGCACGGCAGTCCGGGAGATCGCAAAGGAGCTTGTGGAGCTCTATGCGGCGCGTCAGGACGCGGAGGGATTTCAGTACGGACCGGATACGGTGTGGCAGAAGGAATTCGAGGAGATGTTCCCCTATGATGAAACGGACGACCAGCTTACCGCCATCGATGATACGAAGCGGGACATGGAGAGCAAGAAGATCATGGACCGCCTGATCTGTGGAGATGTGGGCTACGGAAAGACGGAGATCGCGCTCCGGGCAGCTTTTAAAGCCGTACAGGAAGAAAAGCAGGTGGTCTATCTGGTCCCGACAACGATCCTCGCGCAGCAGATCTACAATACCTTTGTCCAGAGAATGAAGGATTTTCCGGTGCGGGTGGACATGATGTCGCGCTTCCGGACACCGGGAGAGATGAAGAAGACGGTAGAAGGACTGAAAAAGGGGTATGTGGATATTATTGTCGGCACACACAGAGTCCTGTCGAAGGACGTACAGTTTAAGAACCTTGGACTTCTGATCGTCGATGAGGAGCAGCGGTTCGGTGTGACCCACAAAGAGAAGATCAAGCAGATGAAGCAGAACGTGGACGTTCTGACCCTGACAGCGACGCCGATCCCGCGGACTCTGCATATGAGCCTTATCGGGATCCGTGACATGAGTGTTCTAGAGGAACCGCCGGTGGACCGTGTTCCGATCCAGACCTATGTCATGGAGTACAACGACGAGATGATCCGTGAGGCGATCCACAGAGAATTAGGGCGCGGCGGGCAGGTGTACTATGTATACAACCGTGTCAATAACATCGACGAGGTGGCAAACCATGTGGCGTCTCTCGTGCCCGACGCGAATGTGGCCTTTGCCCATGGTCAGATGAATGAGCATCAGCTCGAGAAGATCATGCTGGATTTCATCAACGGCGATATTGATGTTCTCGTGTCTACAACGATCATCGAGACGGGGCTGGATATCCCGAATGCCAACACGATGATCATTCAGGACGCGGATCGTCTTGGCCTTTCCCAGCTCTACCAGATCCGGGGGCGGATCGGACGGTCGAACCGTACCTCCTATGCGTTCCTGATGTATAAACGGGATAAGATGTTAAAGGAGGATGCGGAAAAACGTCTTCAGGCGATCCGGGAGTTCACGGAGCTGGGCTCCGGCATCAAGATCGCGATGCGTGACCTTGAGATCCGCGGCGCGGGAAATATCCTCGGAGCGGAACAGCATGGACACATGGAGGCAGTCGGATATGACCTCTACTGCAAGATGCTCAACGAGGCGGTCATTGCCTTAAAGGGTGGACAGGAAGAGGAGGAAACCTTTGAGACTGTGGTGGATTGCGATATCGATGCATTTATTCCGGACGGATATATCAAGAATGAGTATCTGAAGCTTGATGTATACAAGAGAATTTCCGCCATCGAGACGGATGACGAGTATATGGATATGCAGGATGAGCTGATCGACCGGTTCGGCGATATCCCGAAATCCGTGGACAATCTGCTCCGGGTTGCGGAATTAAAAGCCATGGCGCACCGGGCGTATGTGACCGAGGTGGACATCAACACCCAGGAGATCCGCATCGAACTCTACCCGAAGGCAAAGCTCGATGTCACCGGGATCCCGGCGCTTATTGCCGAGTATAAGACTGCGTTACGCTTTGCCCAGGGAGAGAAGCCGGTGCTGTTCTATCAGGATAAAGGAAAGAAGCATAAGGATTGCGAGCCGATGATGGAGAAGGCGAAGGAATTGCTGGGGAAGCTTGGGGAACTGGCTGAGAGCAGAAAATAAAAGCATATGGTAAAAATAGGGCGTGTGAAAAAATGAGAAATCATTTTTTACACGCTCTTTTAGACTAAAAAATTATAAACGAAGTAGTCTCTAAAAGCGCATTTCCCCCTTACCCCATAAATTTGTTGATTTTCAAATCTATGCAGCTGATTTTATTTTCATCTGTTTGTTGTGGAATTTATAAAGATTGTGTCCCAGTGAAACAAGGTATACTTCAAGTTGAACGGATTTTATCCCTCTTCGCACAATCATTAGTATTGGCAAAGCCCTGCTTGCGCCGAACGATCAAGCCGCTGTACTCCAGTTCCCGGAAGATTCGTGTGGCGCTCTGGCGGCTGCGGTGGAGCTTTGTCTGCGCCTGCTCCAAGGTGAAGTACAGCCGGATGGTGTCGTCCGGCTCGACGTAGCCGTTCTGCCGGGAAATGCTTGCCCTGTCCAGCAGCAGCTCCCAGATCTCGGCTTGCCGCGCTTTCAGCTCGGCAACGTCATCCTCGTAGCAGCGCCCGGTGCTGTTGATGCGGCGGCAAATCTGGTTGACGTTCGAGGTGACGCGGCTGACGGCGGCAGTTAACTTTTTCTGCTCGGTGTAATCGACCTTGATGATGTACCCGTCGAGCAGCATTTTCCGGGCGTAAGCCCCGAAGTTGTGCGTCCCCAACTGCCGCATCTTGTGCTGAATGAGATTCAACTCCTGCTCGTTGAGGCAGATTTCCTTGCGGATGGGTCGCGTGCGGTCCGGCATGACTTACATCCCCCTCAGCATCAGGTGTCTGTTATCTCCCTCTTCCCAAACGTCCAGATAGCACATATCGTAAAGCTCCATGAGCGTGCGGAAGATTCGCTCATCCGAAATGTTATCTTTCAGCAGTTTGTTCAGTTCGGACAGCTCAAAGGCTTCTTTGCCGAAGGAACAGAGGATTGCGGCCAGACCCTTGGTATCGACAGAGAGATAGGGGTCTTGCAGCAGCTCCGTGGGGACGGTGGTCTTGTCGGAATAATCGTAGTGCATGATGTTCATTGTGATTCTCCTTTCGATTTTGAAAAACTTTGTTTGAAGGGCGGCTTGGATGGATTGGTTTCCCTTTCTCCATCCCGCAGACAATTTTTGGCCGTTTGTCAGGTGGCGCGAAAAAATTTTGGTCGTGCAGAAGGTCCTCTATATAACCAACGGACATTTTTTCTCAAAAACTTGGCACCCTTTTTCAAAAAACTTTTCTTGCCCCTGATCCTCCCTCTACTGAGCTAAGTGAATCAGAGACCGGTTTTGTCCCAGATTTCTCAAAAAAGTTTCGAGGACGGTGAAATAAATTCTGTGAGCTGCTCCAAATTGCCCTTTCTACTTTCCAACGGACAAAATGATGCGGGGCGTCACGGTTTTGTCATAACAAGGGCAAAAAAAGAAGCGCCTGCCACTACGACAAGCGCTTGGATTTGCATCAGTTATTCGAGCAAATCCTCTATATCCCTTTGATCGTATTCAGTTTTCTGCATCAGCCGACAGACACCATCTGCCTCATCCCGCTGCTGCAAAAGCTGGGCGAACGCCCGATAGAGCGCGGCCTGCCGCCGCTCGACCACGCCGCGATTCTGCTGCATGGCATCCGCTGCTTTGCGGATGGACAGCCCCTCGGAAAAGCGTTTCCGGAAGAGGTCGGCGTAGTCATTGAGCACCGTTTTGAGCGACTGCTGGGCAAACGCGAGATCCTCACACATGGCCTGATATGCCTCGCGGTTGGATATGCCGATGTACTGCTTCCGCTCCCGGATGAGTTTGTATCGCCGCAGATCCATCCGGTAGTTTTCACAGATGTCCTTGGCGTATTCATAGTAGGTTCTGCTGCAACGGATGGTGCGCTCCGCGTACTCGTCATCAACATAAGTGAAGGGCTTGCTCTTAGGCTCCGGAAAGCCATCCTCATACACCTCGCGGACGGTGCCTTCGTCGATCTCGCGCCGGGTCTGACGGACGTATTTATCCCGCAGCACACCATCGACTTCGACCTGCTCGCAGAAGGAGGCGTAGCGGATGAGGTAGTAATGTTCGTTGTCCTCGCGGGAAAAGCTGGCATCCTTGCAGACCACGATGGCCTCGCCGGTGTCGATGTCCTTGAGCACCCGGATGACGAAAATCGGCTTGCCGTCGTAGTGCTTGTAGTAACCGGCAAATACGCGTCTCTCTGCCATACGCAGCCCTCCCTTTGGTGATTTTCCTACAGTATACCACAGATCACGCCGAAGGAAAAGCGCAGCGCGGGGATGGGGAAACTGAGATTTGGGAGAATAGCAAGCACAGCCGCTGTCCGGACACGTGGCGATTTTGGGATAATCCCAAGCCCTTTGCATTTGGCTCGCAGCCTTATATTCAGGAGGCAGCCGATCATGAATCATTCAGTGGTTGGTGCTTGCTTTCTTCATGAACTCCAGATAAAGACTGTACAACACAGCACAGACGGGTACGCTGAACAGCATCCCTAAGACGCCGAATGCTTCGCCGCCGATTGTAACAGCCATCAGCACAAGCAGTCCGGGAAGCCCAACGGACTTGCCGACCACCTTGGGATAAATCAGATTGCCCTCCACCTGCTGCAAAATGAGCAGAAAGAGAATGAACCACAGAGCCTTGCCGGGTTCTGCCAGCAGGATCAAAAACGCGCCAAGACCGCCGCCAATCCATGCGCCAAAAATCGGTACCAGCGCAGTAACGGCCACAAACGCGGAGACCGCACCAGCATACGGAATCCCAAGGATCAGCATTCCAAAGAAGCACAGAACGCCGATGATGACCGCTTCGGTAAGCTGTCCGCTGACAAAATTTGTAAAGATTTGGTTGGTCAGAAAGGCAATACTCAGAAGCCGCTGTGCCTTCTTTTGCGGAAGGACTGTCACAATGAGTTTTTTCAAATGTGCCGCGACGACTTCCTTCTTTGCAAGCAGATACAGCGCAAAGACAAGTCCCAAGAGAACATCCACCAAAGCCGACAGGACAGAGGATGCCGCGCCCCACGTCACGGTGAGGATGCCGCTTCCCTCATCGCTGATCAAGGCGGTGATCTTCTCGATCAACAGGTCGGAGTCTATGGCGTATTCGGGCAGGACAATGTTATATTTTGCAGCAAACCGGACAACGCCTGTCCACCACCGCCCGATTTCCTCCACATAGGCCGGAATGTTTTGAATAAACTCGTCGCCGGACTCCCGCAGGCTGGGGATCATCATAAACACCACGGCAAACAGAATCCCAAGAACGAGCACGGTGCTTGCGCTCAGGCACACAGGGCGGGTCAGCTTTTCAGGAGCCCTTCGGCACACCTTGTTCCAGCAGCATTCCAACGGTCGAAGGACTATGTTAATCAAAAACGCAATTGCGCCACCGATCAGAAATGGCGTGAACAGCGCAAGCACCTTGCCGAGAAAACGCAAAACAGCGTCAAGGTTTACCAGTGCCCACGCAAATACAATCAGCAGCACCAATGCGCGGATAATGTAACGAATAATCACCTTGTCCGGCCATTTGCGTTCCTGCGGCGCGGAATCCTCATTTCTGTTACCGGCTGTGTTTTGCGGTTTCTTCGCCATGTTTCTTCCTTTCCACTATTGTGCACAGGCCCATTCAAATCCGAAAGCACTTTTGCAGCGCTTTATACTCACCCATTGCCAGAATCGTTATGTCATCGGACAATACAGTGTCCGGCGTAACGGAAACATCCGTTTTTCCTGCACGCTTGATGCCGAGGATATTGATGCCGAACTTTCGGCGAACATCCAGTTCTCCAACGCTTTTCCCGACCCACGCCTCTGGCACCTGAACTTCAAAGATGGCGTGCTGCTCGTCGATCTCTATATAGTCAAAAATATGGTCGGCAGTGAATCGAATCGCTGCCCATTTTGCCATCTGCTTTTCGGGATAGACCACGTTATCTGCGCCGTTGCGGAGCAGAAACTTCGCCTGCACGTCGCGTTCGGCGCGGGATACCACGCATTTTGCGCCCAGCTCTTTCAGCAGCGAGGTGGTTTCCAGCGAGTTCTGGAAGTTGCCGCTGATGGTCATAAAGCAAACATCAAAATTCCCGATGCCGAGCGAACGCAGGAACTCCGCATTGGTGCTGTCGCCGATCTGTGCGTTGGTGACAAACGGAAGCACATCGTTGATTCGCTCCTCGTTGGTATCAACTGCCATGACCTGATGCCCCAGTTGAGAAAGCTGCATGGCGATATGCCGCCCAAAGCGACCTGCTCCAATCAATAAAACATTTTTCATGGGATAGACAACTCCTTTACTTATCCAATCGTAATTTTTTCCTGCGGCAGCTTTGCATTGCCGCTTTTTTTGCTGGACACCGCCGCATAAATGAGCGTCAGCCCGCCGACCCTGCCCAGATACATCAGCGCGATCAATACCGCCTGCGAGGGAATGTGCAGCTGCGGCGTAATACCCAGAGTCAGTCCCACCGTGCCCACCGCCGACGCGGTTTCATATAGGCAGGGGGACAGCGGAAGATTCTCATATACGCTGATAAAGACGGCTCCCCCAAAGAACAGCGCAAGGTACATCGTCAGAATGGTCGCAGCGGTTTTGACGGCACCGCAATCGACTCTGCGCCCAAAGAATTGGGCGCTGTCCCGCTGACGGAAGGTTGCGGCAGCATTGGCAAGCAGAACTGCCAGCGTGGTGGTTTTCATGCCGCCTGCCGTGGAGCCGGGAGAACCGCCAATGAGCATCAGAAGAATCATCATGCCCTGCGACGCACTGGACATCGCGGATAGATTTACCGTGTTGAAGCCCGCCGTTCTCGGCGTGACCGATTGGAACAAGGCTGCCTGAACCCGCTCTCCGAGGGGAAGGGCATCAAAGTCCACAAAGAAGAAAAACAGTGCCGGAAGGACGATCAGCACGAGTGTCGTAACGAGAATGACCTTGCTCTGCATTCGATAACGGTGGATGTGCAGTTTGTTTTCGCAAATGTCATCCCACGTTAAGAATCCGATGCCGCCGGTTATGATCAGCAGCATGATCGTGATATTGATCACCGGATTTTGGACGTAACCGGTAAGGGATGGATACAAGTTGTTGTTTGTTCCCAGAATGTCAAACCCTGCGTTGCAAAAGGCGGAGATGGAGTGAAATACCGCCAACCAGATCCCGTGCCATCCATAGTCGCGGCAAAACACCGGCAGCATGGCAAGCGCACCGATCAGTTCGATCAAAAATGTTCCCCGCAGGATGAACCGTGTCAGCCGGACGATCCCTCCTACCTTCGGCGCTGAGATGGCGTCCTGCATGGTGCTGCGCTGCATCAGAGAGATCCTTCGCCCGGACAGCAGTGCAAACGATGCCGCCACGGTGACAACACCAAGCCCGCCTATCTGAATCAGCGTCAGGATCACCGCTTGACCAAAGGCCGACCAATAGCTGCCGGTATTCTGCACCACAAGACCCGTTACACAAACAGCGGAGGTCGCGGTAAACAGCGCTTCATTGAACGGCGTTACACACCGAGCTGTCGCAGAAATTGGCAGCATCAGCAGCAGCGCGCCCAGCAGGATCACCCCTGCAAAGCCCAATATGATGATCTGAAAAGACGAAAGACGACGCTTTCTGCAAACCATTTCTTCTGACATCTTCCTCACTCCTTGTGAATCGTGCGATGGATTTATTGTGCGCAGGCCAAACATACGCCGCATCGCCTGACTGTGACAGAGGATACCCGATATGCGCTCAGCCCGGAGACTGTGATCTCCAAATTTTGTGCGGTGATGGAGTCTCCCTTGATGGGGGCTCTACCGAGCTGCTCCATGACCCATCCGCCAACGGAAACGCTGTCCGATTCCAGCTTGACATCAAAGAATTCCATAAAATCCTCCAAGCTGACGGAGCAGTCCACGCGGTAGGTATTCTCGTCCAGCTTTTCAAAATCTTCTTCCACCTCGTCATGTTCGTCCCAAATTTCACCGACCAGTTCTTCAATCAAATCATGCATTGTAACAATGCCGGTCAGACCGCCATATTCGTCCAAAACAAAAGCAAATGTAGTATGCGTCTGCTTCATGTTCCGAAATAGAACATCGGCTTTCACCGTTTCCGGTACAAAGTAAGCCAGTTCCAGCGCTGAACGCATAACCTTCTCCCGACTTCTGTCCTTTTCTCTCAGATAAACCTTTGCATTCAGCACGCCCACAACTTTGTCAGGGGAGCCGTCACAAACGGGATACCGTGAAAAGTTGCTGCTGCATATGATTTTCTCCCATGTGTCGTCTGTATCCTCCAACCAAAGCATGATCAGGTCTGTGCGATGCGTAAGGATTTCTCTGGCCGACAGGTCGTCAAACTTGAACACGTTTTGTATAAAATTCTGCTCATCTTTATCTATCGCCCCGGTTTCACCACCTGTTTCAACCATCATACGTATATCTTCTTCGCAAATATGTGTTTCTGATTCATCAGGATCGACACCAAGCATTTTCAGCACGGCATTTGTTGAAACGGATAGCAGCCACACAATCGGCTTAAACAGGATCGAGATTCCGCTGACAATACCCGACACCTTAAGCGACAATGCCTCCGCTTTTTTCATGGCAATTCGCTTGGGAACCAATTCTCCAAAAATCAGCGTGAAGTAAGAAAGAACAAGCGTAATAAAAATTACGGACAAAGTATCCAGCGTGTTTCGGGGCAGCGTCACGCCGAGACCGATAAGCCAATCAACAAGCGGGTCTGAAAAGCCATCGGCTGCAAATGCACTGCCAAGAAAACCGGACAATGTAATAGCAATTTGAATTGTAGACAGAAATTTCGCCGGTTCTTTTGTGAGCTTTCTCAATCGCCTTGCTTTTTTGCTTCCCTGTTCGGCAAGGCGATTGATTCTCGATTCGTTTACAGACAATACAGCCAGCTCTGCACTGGCGAACACGGCATTTAATGCAATCAAAATAATCTGTATCAGCAGCAAAGATGCAATAGAATAACTCATATAAAACTCCTTTATGTTCTGTTCGTATTATCGTACCAAGCAAAAAAGACACGCCTATACCCGATACCGCAGCAAAGGGCGTAGATATGCGACATACGAACAGACCATATAAGAGCGGTTACCGTTGTCGTCGCTACTGTCGTTTTCCACGGTTTTCTTCCTCCTTTTTGCTATGTGCTTACATCATAGCATTTCTCCGGTGTAGATTCGGTAAAGAAACAAGTGCGGCGCAATATCCCCCTGTGAGAAATCTTGAAGCGTTTCCGTTTCTGCGGTATAATAATGTCGCAGTATCGTACAGGAGAAACATGATGAAGAACCGTCAACGACAAAAGGATATTTTATTTTCAATCATTATTTTTGGCAGCGCCTTTGCCGTCAATTTGCTGATTCAGAAGCTCTTTACCACGCAGACGCTGGTGCCCATGATCTTTGTGTTTGGCGTGTTTCTGATCTCGCTGAAAACGCATGGGTATTGCTATGGCATCACTTCGGCTATCGTCAGTGTGTTTGCGGTGAATTTTGCCTTCACCTATCCCTATTATGCCTTCGACTTTTTTGTGGAGGAAAGTATCCTGTCCGCCGTCATCATGCTCATCGTCGCCGTTTCCACCAGTACTCTGAACATTCGCATCCGCGATCAGGAGAAGCTGCGCTCAGAAAATGAAAAGGAGAGAATGCGGGGCAATCTGCTGCGGGCAATCTCCCATGATCTGCGCACGCCCCTCACCTCCATATACGGGTCATCCTCCACGCTGATCTTCAAGTATGACGCGCTGCCAAAGGAGCAGCAGCTCAAGCTGTTGGGAGAAATTCAGGAGGACAGCGAGTGGCTCATCCGCATGGTCGAAAATCTCCTGTCCGTCACAAGGATCGACGGTGCAAAGGTCGAGGTCGTGAAGACGCCGACTGTTCTGGATGAGCTGATCGACTCGGTTCTCATGAAGTTTTCCAAAAAGCATCCGAACCAGAAGGTCATCACGCAGATACCGGACGAGTTTGTGGATATTCCCATGGACTCGCTTCTCATCGAGCAAGTGCTGCTGAATCTTCTGGAAAACGCTGTATTCCATGCAAAAGGCATGACGGAGCTGATGCTTTCCGTTTCTCTCGTGGGAGACAAGGCGGTATTTGAGGTCGCCGACAACGGCTGCGGCATTCCGGAGGATGCGCTCCAAAAGATTTTCAGCGGGAGCTATGAAAAGTCCGCCGCGCCGGTGGACGGGACACGCAGCAATATGGGGATCGGGCTATCTGTGTGCGTTGCCATCGTCAAAGCGCACGGCAGTGACATTACCGCAGAAAACAGAAAGGGCGGCGGTGCGGTATTCCGCTTTGCGCTGGAAAGAGGGGGTGAGGACGATGGGCAATAACAGGTACAAGATCCTGATCGTAGAGGACGAGGCCAACATCCGAAGCTTTATCAAAGCCAATCTGGAAACCAGCGACTATCAGGTGCTCTGCGCGGAGACCTGTGCGCTCGGCATAATGATGTACGCCTCCCATCGTCCGGATCTCATCGTTCTGGATCTCGGCCTGCCGGATCGGGATGGTTTGGACTTGATTCAGAAAGTCCGGGAATCGGACACCGTGCCCATCATTGTGCTCTCCGCCCGTTCCAACGAGCGGGATAAGGTGGAAGCCCTGGATCTGGGGGCGAATGATTATATCACCAAGCCCTTTGGCACGGAGGAATTGCTGGCCCGTATCCGCGCCGTTCTCCGCAGTCATCGGCACAGTGAAGAGGAAGAAAGCTCCCCCGGCGGAAAATTCCACCTTCAGGATCTGCTGATCGACTATGATACGCGGCAGGTCTTTGTTGGCAAAGAGGAGATTGACCTGACTCAGACGGAGTACAACATCATGGCGTTTCTCTCCGTCCATGCGGGAAAGGTGCTGACGTATGCCGCCATCATCCGCTCGGTCTGGGGGTATTCAGACTATGGTAGCGTCAAGAAGCTGCAAGTCAACATGAAGAACATCCGCAAGAAAATGGGCGTGACGCCCGGTGAAAAGCGCTACATCATCAATGAGCTTGGCGTCGGATACCGGATGCTGGCGGAGGATGAGGCATAGCGCTGCCAAAGTTCTGCGCCGCTTGACAGGCGTGGTACAATATAAATGAGCTTTTTCCGTTTCTATACCAAACGGAGAAGGCTCATTTTTTGTTTGGAGGATCAAAAATGAAGAGAACATTCAGCACGGAGCTTGCCTATGTATTCGGCATCGTATTTGTCGCGCGGGGCGTTGTCCTGATGGAAAAGGCCGACTTCGGCGTTTCCATGGTGGTCGCGCCTGCATACCTTCTTTACCGTTGGCTGTCTCCCGTGTGGAGCTTCGTCACCTTCGGCATGGCGGAATACTGCTTGCAGGCTGTGCTGCTGCTCGCCATGTGCCTGCTGCTGCGCTTCCGCGTGTCATATCTCTTCTCCTTTGTCACGGCGGTCGTCTACGGCTTTGTGCTGGACGCTTTCATGCTGCTTGGCGCCGCGCTTCCGTCGGGCAGCGTCTGGCTGCGCGTGATCTACTATGCGCTGGGGATGCTTTTTTGCGCGGCCGGTGTTTCCGCCATGTTCCACACCTATATTTCACCCGAGGTCTACGAGCTATTTGTGAAGGAGGTCTCCGCCCATTTTGGTGCAGACATCAACCGGTTCAAAACCGGGTATGACTGCGTGAGCTGTCTTGTCGGCGTGGCGATGAGATTTCTTGCCTTCGGACTTTGGCACTTCGAGGGCGTGAAGTGGGGGACGATCCTGTGCGCGCTGATCAACGGCTATATCATCGGGCGATTCTCCGCGTTCTATGAAGAGCACTGGACATTTTGCGACCGCTTCCCATGGCGGAAATATTTCGCACCGGACACTGCGACGCAAACGAACGCAGAGTGAAACGCCTTGTATCTCTCCACGCCGGTGCGCAGATAAAAAAGCTGCCCTGCTTGTGCGCAGGGCAGCTTGAATATTCTTAGTAATGTTGCAGCAGGCGATTTTCGCAACTGCGTATCGCCGGTTCCTCTACGCCATTTTTACGCCATTTCTGCGTGGGGATGCGTAGGGAAATAGAAACTTATATGTTTTGACTTCAACCGAAAATGCCTGTCCTATCAAGCTTTATCGGCATTTGTGCGTTTGCGGAGACTTACAGAAACAGGCTCGCTTTCGACGAAGTTATGCTTCGTAATCAGATGCTCGGTAATTCAATTGCCGATGTAGTTCACAAACAGATATTTATCGTGTTTCGAGAGAAGTAAAAAAGATGCAAAGAATAAACGACAACATATTGACAGCATGGTATGAAGTGGATTCTGGTAGATACATTGACACGAAACATAATATCTGATATATTTTACATTATAAATAATGTTATATTTTGGAGAAGCGACATGAAAAATTTGATTAAAAAAATCAGGTTTTATTTGAACATGAGTCAGACCGAGTTCGCAGAGCATATGAATGTGTCTTTTGCAACCGTGAATCGCTGGGAAAACGGCCGGGCTGTTCCTAATAAACTGGCGCAGATGAGATTGCATGAGCTGTGTAAGGCACGGGCAGTTCCGGTTTATGATATGACGTTGGAGAAAATTGCGGAAGCGGCAAAAAAAATAGAAGCTGTTCACGGAAAGGTGCTGCTTTATCATGGATCGAAATCCGGCATAGAAGGAGTTATTGAGCCGAAGAGCCGGAAACAGTGTGATTTTGGCAGAGGCTTTTATATGGGAACAGATCCAGGTCAGACGTTGACACTGATTTGTGACTATGAAAAATCAAAATTTTATATCGTTTCTGTCGATGTGAATGAGCTTGAATTGCTGAATGTACCAGCAGATATTGAGTGGGCAATGCTTGTAGCATATAACAGGGGAAGAATGGAGAGCATAAAGGATACTGAATTTTATAACAAGTATCGGAATATGGCAGCCGGAAAAGATCTGCTTATTGGAAGCATTGCAAATGACAGGATGTTTTATGTGATTGATAATTTCTTTATTGGAAATATCACAGATGCAGCATTGGTGCACAGTCTTTCTGCATTGCAATTGGGAAGTCAGTACGTTGCGGTGTCACAAAGAGGATGTGATGCAATCCATATTGAAGCGGAAATAGAGCTTTCCTATTTGGAGAGAGCATTTATTAAGGAGGTTGCAGAGGAAAATCGTGCACGGGGAGTTTCTCTTGCAAACGATATCTGTAAGAATTATCGCCGTGAGGGACTATTTTTTGATGAAATCCTGGATAACGCCAAAGCCGGAGGAAAACAATGAATGAGATAGCTTTAAAACTCTGTGACATACAGGGAAGACTTTTTGAACTGTCAGCTGATCATAATTACAGTAGTATGGAATTTATTAAATTGTTCATGAATTCTGAAACGGCAAAAGCATTGGATTCTGAGTATAATCGTATGCAATGGGCAGGAGAAGAGTATCTTTTAGATGAGGTCATTGGAAATTCCAAGACAGAAAGTTTAGTTAGCGGAGAAGTATATTCAAAAGATGTTCTGTATTGGATCGGTTATATTTACCGTTATTGGCATTATTACAGCGGTGAGGACAGCAGAAAGATATATAAACAAGCGCCGGTCGAAGTTATGAAACGAAATTACATGATGTTTCATACGATGGATCCGGTTCTTGCGATCGAGAATCTGAAGGAAATTTATAATCAGAAAAGATAAAAGAAACACGTACTGATTTAAGTCGGATAAAATCAACTTTAGACAGTACGTGTTTTATTAGCAAAACTTATTTCTGACACCCCAAAATCTCCTCCGCCCGCTTCACCGATTCCGCCGTCGGTGGATCCACATCTTTCAAGGTATACGGGATGCCGAGTGACTCCCATTTGTAGATCCCGAGCGTATGGTACGGGAGAACTTCCACCTTTTTCACGTTGGACAGTGTGTCTAAAAACGCGCGGATACCGCGAAGGTTTTCTTCATCGTCGGTCACGCCTGGGACGAGGACGTGGCGGACCCACATGGGTTTGCCGATCTCGTTTAAGTATCTGGCGAAGTCCAGGATGTTCTCGTTGGTGTGACCGGTGAGCGCGCGGTGTTTTCCCGGATCGATGTGTTTTAAGTCGAGCATCACAAGGTCCGTGTTCTCCATGAGAGACGAAAGTTTTGAGAAAAATGGTTCTGTTCTTGTAAACGGCTGTCCCGCAGTGTCAAGCACCGTGCCGACACCGTTTTCTTTTGCAAGGCGGAAAAGCTCCGTCATGAAATCGAGCTGTAAGAGCGGTTCGCCGCCGCTGACAGTGATCCCGCCTTCTTTTCCCCAGTAGCGTTTATAGCGAAGCGCCTGCTTTAAGAGGGCGGACGGGGTCATTTCTTTATAATTGCAGCCGGAAGCGGCAGAGGCAGGATCGCCGGACTGAGGACAGGCATCCGCGCGGTTTCCGGCCAATTTCCAGGTGTCCGGGTTATGGCAATACCGGCACCGCATATGGCAGCCCTGAAGAAATGTCACAAAGCGGACGCCGGGACCGTCTACGGAGCCAAAACTGTCGATGGAGTGAATGTAGCCTGTTGTTTCCATATCAGATTCCTTTCTCGATGATTCGATCGATCGGTGTATTCAAAAAGTGCGGTGCGGGTATATCATTCATAATCTAAGATCAGCCAGGAACATCAGGTTCCCGGCTGATTTTTGTTATGTGAGTCGAAGTCCATGTTCACAGAGACTGATGTGGTAACAGTCAGACCTGCGAGGTATATCCTGACTCATTTTAAGAAGAAATATATTTTTTTACATTGCCTCGTGGCAGGTTCTTGCAATGACATCCAGCTGCTGCTCTCTTGTCAGATCAATAAATTTAACAGCATAACCGGAAACGCGGATCGTGAAGTTTGCATACTCCGGTTTCTCCGGATGTTCCATCGCGTCTTTTAACTTATCAAGACCGAAGACATTCACGTTGAGGTGATGAGCGCCCTGGTCAAAGTATCCGTCGAGAACATGAACGAGGTTGTTCTTTCTCTCGTCCTCAGAATGTCCGAGAGCACCCGGAGCGATCGTCTCAGTGTTGGAGATTCCGTCGAGAGCGTACTCATACGGAAGCTTTGCAACGGAGTTCAAGGAAGCAAGAAGACCATTCTGCTCAGCGCCGTAGGACGGAGTTGCGCCCGGTGCGAACGGTGTGAACGCTGCACGGCCATCCGGGAGAGCGCCTGTTGCCTTACCGTAAACCACATTGGATGTGATCGTAAGGATCGAAGTAGTCGGCTCGGAATTTCTGTAGGTGTGGTACTTCTTAACCTTCTTTAAGAATGTCTTTAACAGCCAAACTGCGATATCATCCGCACGGTCATCATCGTTTCCGTAACGCGGGAAATCACCCTCTGTTACGAAGCTTGTCGCCATACCGTTCTCGTCGCGGACAACCTTTACCTTTGCGTACTTGATCGCAGAGAGGGAGTCTACCACGTGGGAGAAGCCTGCGATACCGGTTGCGAAGGTACGCCGTACATCGGTATCGATGAGAGCCATCTCGGCTGCCTCATAGTAATATTTATCGTGCATATACTGGATCAGGTTCAGGATGTTTACATAGATTCCTGCCAGCCAGTCCATCATCAGGTCATACTTATGCATCACCTCGTTATAATCAAGATACTCGGAGGTGATCGGTGCGTACTCCGGACCAGCCTGCATCGGCTTTCCGTCCTTTGTCTTGTACTTCTCGTCTTTACCGCCGTTGATCGCGTAGAGCAGGCACTTTGCAAGGTTTGCGCGGGCACCGAAGAACTGCATCTCTTTACCTGTCTGGGTAGCGGATACGCAGCAGCAGATGCTGTAGTCATCGCCCCATACCGGACGCATCACATCATCATTCT